>Ga0213869_10000009_pt1 | contig 229362 bp, 234 predicted proteins | sample PICome_10_FD_160083 | JGI IMG/M metagenome (GOLD analysis project Ga0213869, IMG submission 160083) | Coastal seawater microbial communities near Pivers Island, North Carolina, United States - PICO132 | ecosystem: Environmental > Aquatic > Marine > Coastal | place: USA: North Carolina... | reverse complement strand
GGTAACTCCACCTTACCGATGAGCCCGGTGGCCACCGAGATCGAAATCGCATGGGGTGGGGCATGCCCCACCCCATGCGACAACCTCAATCTACACCGGAAATTACACCACGAGCGCGGACGCTAACTATGTGCCCGTCCACTTCCGCCATCGATCTTGCCGATATGCTTATCCGCGCGAAAGACAGGGTAGGCGGTAATCCGTCCCAATGCCTTGAACGTTTGACCGCGCTTCTCGGTGCAGCACGGGAGAAACTGGCTCGCGGCACGAATCTCTCCAATGCCGACATCCAAAAGCTGAACGAGGCTTTGGATGAATGGCAGAATAAATGGGCGAGCCCGCTTGAACCTCGGAAATGACGCAATGCATCCCTCGACGAAAATTCGCGCGATGCAGAGTTTCTGCAAAATTTACTTACTCTGCCAGATTGCTTTTCAAGAATTAGTTCGGCTCCCGGCTTTTGACTCGAATGATGATGAAAGGGATCACCGTCATAATGCGTCAGTAGTGCCGTTCCGAAGGAGCGCAAAAAGCCTTTCCAACGGTTTTCCTGGCTTCATGACCAGCGGCAAGTCGGGATGCCGCGCGTGCAGTTCTGGAGGAAGGCCCGCAGCGCTGTACACTATGAAGGGTATTGCGGTTTCCATCAGGAAAAGTGCGAGAGGCGTGACGTCGCCATCCCGGAGATTTGCGTCTACGATGGCAGCGTCAATCTTGGCCTGAGTCAGGAAAGTTAAAGCCTCACCGACCGTTGAAAACGGCCCGGCGACTGTGCCGCCGACGCTTTCCACATTATCACAAATCACCATCGCAATCAGCGGATCGTCCTCGACGACCAGCACGCACAATCCTGACAGCATATGTCCTCCCTGGAAGCGGGAGCACGAGGTCTCTCAGCCGATGACGCGCCACACATGTCACCGATAGACTGCAAGCGGATCGATATGGATTAAGTTCCCAAATTCATTTGATATTTCAGCGACTAATCGTGGTGCCCCTATATTGTTTGTCGAGAGGCATTGCCGTATTTCCCGCCAAATCGCAGCCTCCAAGGCTACACAGTGCGATATAGCCTTCCTTGCCATGCCTCCAAAAGGCAGGCATGGTTCGGTGTCACCGCGTAATCGACGCCACTTCGGTTTACGGCGCGCTTGATCCAGAACGCGACAGGAATTCCATGAACTATAGCGGAACGCGCATTGCGCGGTCGTCGCCCCCTGCCTGCAATGACGCCTGGAATGGCAAAGACGCATCCCCAGAAAGGAAAGGAGTACAGGAAAACGGGGCAGGATCGGACAAAAGCCTCCCGATAATTACGGTCGATATTGCCGATATTCCGGGCGGTGGCCAGCTTCACCTCCTCCAGTGTGGGACAGAGTTCTCGATCCAGTTTGGCGATGATGAGTTGATGGGCAGTCGAGATCATGAATCCGAGAAGGCTCTCGCAAGGCTGACCCAAGAGCGTCTTGTTCAGCGCGATGGCAATATTTTGATTGGCGGCCTCGGCATGGGCTTCACCCTTGGGGCTGCGCTCGACGCCTGGTCACAAAGCGCGACCATCACGGTTGCCGAGCTCGTGCCCAAAATCATAAGCTGGGCGAACGGACCTTTGATGCACTTGTTCGGTACCAATCTGACAGATCCGCGAGTCAGAATTCAATTGGCCGACGTGTTTGATGTCATTACCCATGAGAAGGATCGCTTCGATGCCATTCTGCTCGACGTCGATAATGGTCCAGACGGTTTCATCAGAAAAAGCAACGACAGGCTTTATTCGACCGACGGCTTGGAAATGGCCTATGCGGCACTGAAACCGGGCGGCCTACTGTCGATATGGTCAGCCTACAGCGATGACGCATTTGCCGAAAGGCTGGAGCAGGCCGGATTCTGTCTGGATGAGATTTTGCTGCCAGCCTTTAGCGGCAGCGCCGAACGCTGGCACAATATCTGGTTCGCCGCCAAGGCCGGGACCTGACAGTCCGTACCAGCCTTGTAAGCATGAGACCAAGCCTGCCAGGCTTCCATTCGCGACAGCGCGCGACCGGGCTTGGCAGGCATCGTCGTTCTCAGGTCAGTAAACCGGAGAATCCCATTTGATTTGTCGTGATGGCACTTGGCCCGATTAGTTCAGAATTGCCACTGCTGTAGAGGCGATGAAGCTTCTTCGCGTTGCAACACGGAAATGATCTTCGCATAGGCACGAGCCAAATCCTCGTGCCTTGCTCTGATCGCAGGATTCTCCGCAAGCTCAGCATGCTTCAACTCGGTCAATCTCCGGCGGTTAAGATAGTCGAACCGACCCATGTCGATATTCATCGTGCTGACGGCGGATGGTGGCGAGCCACATGCGATCGGGAGCGTGTGACAGATCCTTCGATCAGCTTACCCTTCATCAAAGCGCGAAGTGCATCGGCATCCCGTGGGTCAAGCAGAACGATCCGCACGCCACCGGAGTCAAGCGCCTCGAGAACCGAAATCCTGAAGCCGTTTTTTTGACAGACCAGCCGCACGGCGTCGGCTGATTCCATGATGTTTATGGCCCTGCTCATATCCGACAATCCCGCTGGTCGTTTAAAGCGAAAGGGGCTGAACCATCGGGACGCTCCGATCGATAGGGGTGCACATGTTCTCGAATGCGCTGCGCATAACGATTGGCCAAACGCTGATGCGCATGGGAGGCAGCGCGGCAATGCGCGCTTTGGGCACGCAGCAACTCTTCCTGCTCGCGCTTGAGCAAATAATTTAGATCTTCCACGGATGGGCTCCCTCAGCTGGCAAGCGGGAGCACGTTGGTCTCTCTGTCACGGCGAATGCTTGCAGCAAATTTCGCGCAATGATTGTGTTTATCAAATAATATTCTCAAAGTCCATGATTCAATTTAGAAATCACACGAAAAACCTTAAAAATTATTGGATCGACATAGCAACGATATTTCATAAAATATTATGCATGATATTTGAGATCAAATATGTATGGCACCATTAATTATTTTAAAAAAATTATATTATACCATATTCACTTTTATATCTATTTAACATCATAACAAGTTTTATAGATTTTCATAATTCATCGATCTTCAGATCGTCCCAGCCATCCAATATGCCGCTCCTCAACTCTGTTCGAGAATTCGGCATAATTGGTTGGCAACCAAGAAATGCGCTCGCTCACCTGGCGCTGACAGCAAATGCAGCGCCCGCTCATGACCATGGATGGCCTGGCGGGCTGCCTTCCCCTGCCGATCCACGCCTGTTTTGCCGCCGGCCCAATGGAACTGCCTTCATACCCATCGCCTTGACAGTGGAGATGACGGTGCTGGACTGCATCCCAAGCTTGTTGGCTTATGGTCGGGGTTCCGCATATTCATCAGCGCGACCTTGCGCTGTTCGTGACCCAGCCCTTGGCCATCGGGCAACGATGCGCGGATGCTTAAGCGCAAAAACATCAATGATAAATCTGACAATATCTATCAGAGTTCTTCGAGAATTCGCTTTACCGCCTCAAGCCCCGAAGAGCTTTTTACCGCGATATCTAGTGGTCGGCCGCCGAGGCCGGGCTCTTCGCCGTTCAGAAATGCGATGGCGCCCTGAGAGCCCAATCGGGCTATGGCAAGTTCAAGAATATGCCCTTGGCGCTCGATCTGATCCGAAGATAGATATGGACCGTCGAACCGTCTTCCAGCCCGCTTAATCAAGATGCTCATCCTTTTTTCGCATCTTGTCCAGCGCTTGTCTTTTGCGGTCGATCTGGACCAGCAAAGCGCGATCAGACATGATCTGCCATGCAGCTTTTGACCGCAGGCAGCGCTCTTTCACATTCGCCAGATTGGTTTCCTGCGCCTCTTTGTCACATTGTGCGACGCGGGCCAGGTAGAAGTCGATCGTGGCGGGCATGTCGATCTCCTGCGAGTTGGATGTCGTTGCGACGGACGTCAATCGATCATTTCAGCGACAGCCCTGCGCAATTCGCGCACGGGCAGAGTGCCCAAAGGGACGTTTTGGTAAAATGAACGCGGCGTTTTGCCAGTCGCGGGCGATAATTTGGCATGAGCCATATTCGAACGGATACTGAGATTCATGATATTCCTGAAACACGCATCTTGGCGTGTGATGTAATGAAAAAGTCTCGCTAAACGGCGCCTTGTGTCGGCGCATAAGGCGCACAAGAACAGCCGGAGCATAACCCGCCACAGCTTGGGCGGGGCCAAGTGGTCACATTTCGAGCGCTTGCGCGGTACGGTCTTGCCATCCAATGATCAGGCAAACCGGCGCGACGGGATGCCGCGCCGCTAATGCATTATAGGGGGCGCTTTGCCTCGACGACTATCTTAAGCAGTCTCAAGGTTCACAGCAGACTGTTTGCCCCTCCGATCTGCTTCGACTTCGTAACTCAGGCGCTGATCCTTATGCAGCGTTATCATTCCCGCGCGCTCGACAGCAGAAATATGGACGAAGCTGTCCGGTCCGCCATCTTCGGGCGCTAGGAAGCCATAGCCCTTGTCAGCATTGAAGAATTTTACGGTGCCGATAGGCATGAGTGTTTCCTTTCACGAAAACAGAGAATCCACCCGCGAAATTGCAGGCGAAGCTGATAGCGCAAGAAAGGAAGCGGCACCCAAATGGGGGAAAGCTCCGTCGCAGGCGACGTTAAGCATCAACAAAAATACGGTATAATTGAAAAATGTCAATCCTAAAATCAATTTCGCTACATAAGCGAAATGAAATTGTTACTAAAAATGAAATTATAACCTCTAATATTATCGATTTTTATATATAAATATGAGTTATATGCGTTATTTTATAGCCACGTGCGAAAGTGTGGTCGACGCGTTTCTAATAGTTCGCATCTCCGTTCAATTTGGTGACCATTTTTGCACTCATGCTCAGCGCGGCCAGTTTTGGATGGTCAAAAAGCGGCAGTTGAAGTGCCCGTATGGTTGGCGCCGTGGAAGGCTCGTTTGCGATCTCCGTATGTCCGGAATCAACGATCCGGCCCTCAGGACCGGACGGTCGGGAAAGTCCCATGGTCAGCCGAAAACCTGCCAGATCACTTTCTCTCGCAGGTGCGATCAGGCGGTGATAGTGGCCTCCAACTCCTCGATCTTCTCACTGCAAAGGATATGGACGACGCGGCCCAGCTCCTCCACCTGGGTGCCGAGCCAGGTCAGTTCTTCCTCGCTGATGGTATAATGCTTCGAGTAGCGCGCCTTCACATAAGCCTCTTTAAGCTTTTCGAAGATCGCACGCTCGACCCGCGTGCCGCGCGGCCAGACGTTGAATAAGCGGAAATCGAGGCGCTCGGCCTGTGTGCGCAGGAAATTCAAATTGTGGACGTGTGGGGTGTAGAAGGTCGAGACGAGAAGCACCCCATGGTAGAGGTGTTCCGCTGCCTGATGGAGCAAGAATGCCGCTTTCTTCCAATCTCGCTCACCCATGTAGAAGCGGTATCCCTTTAGGAACCCCGCGCCGCTCGGTACCCACTCTTCAAAATATTCCTTTGCCATAGCCAGCGCCTGCGTTGGCGTTTTTGGCCTCGGCTTGTGCAACTCACTTTCGTCGGCCTGATAAAGGGCGATCCCCTCACTGGCGATATCCATGAAGAAATAGCGCCCATGGGCAAGACCGTCATTCACTTCTTGCAAGGTGTGCACGATGAAATTCACCGGAGTCTTGAGAGTCTGGGTGATCGCCAGTTCACGCGTTAGCCGCTCGTCGGTTTTCTCCCAATATTGGACCCGATCGGTGAGTTCCTTCTGGTTGACGATGATGAGCATGTCATAATCGGACTTATAGCCCTTGGCGGTATGCGGCTCGTCCACCCATCCACCACGCGCATAGCTGCCGTAAAGGATGATCTTGTGGATGCGGCCTACCTTGCGCTTGCCGGTCGCGAGATTGTTGGAGTCTCCGAATTCCTCGAAGATGATCTGCACCACGCGCTCAAGTTCACGCTGCTTTGAAGCTGGAAGGTGATCGAGGTTCGTTCGCATGATCTCGGCTGTCAGTTCGCAATCCAGGGGTTGATGACCGTAACCCCAACTGCATCAAAGGGAGCCGTGTCGCGGGTCGCGACCGAAAAGCCCGTCGCCTTTGCAATTGCGGCAATATAGCCGTCCGGGGTCGGAAAGCCTTTGCCGACCGCCCGGGCATGGGAGGCAAGGGCAGCGTAGCTTTGAGCGGCCTTGGTCTCGAACGGGAGGATCCGCTCGCCGAACAGTTTCAGGAGACCGTCCAATGTCGATGCGAGAGCATGCTTGCGCTTGCCTTCCGGCAACGCTGAGATGCCGAACAACAGTTCAGCAAGGGTCACGCTGGTTAGAAAGAGCGTCTCAGCAGGCTGGCGATTGAGCCAGTCGATCACCGACGGATCCGTCGATGGCTTCATCGCCTCCGAGATAACGTTGGTGTCCAGAACGATCATCAATCAAAGCTCATGGGGGCGGACGGCCCACGCTTCTGAGTGAGCCAATCTGCGTCGGCATCCGTAAGGCCCGCTTCCCGACCGATCTCAGCGAGAGCATCCCCTATGCGAAGGCGGTGGGGCGGCTTCACAGCTTGCTCTAAAATGTCGCGGATTTCAGCTTCGGTGCTTCTCCCATGGGAAACAGCACGCGCGCGGATTGCCCGATGAACCTCATCTGGCAGATTCCTCACAGTCACCGTAGACACGACGGCCTCCTCATAGCACAAGCGAATTGCTATCACATTAGCGGTTATGCTATCACTTGCAAGGAAGATGCGCCATTTCGGCGACATCTCATTGCCCGGAACAGGCGGAAATCTGTCAAGATCTGCGTGAGGCGCCGAAGCATGGATGAACCTGGAAAATCCCCGATCCCACAGCCGCTAGCACGGCCGCTACTGCGCGACTGGTTCTGGCGACCCTGGTACTCCAAGCTCTGGATTGCGATCATTTTTCTGGTTCTGCTGCTCGGTTACCTTCTTCCGCGCGACATTTTGCGTTCTCATGAGGGCGTCGCTACGCTCTCGATGGCGCTGGTCCTGAACCCCTATCTTTTCATCGGCGGGCTCGGCTTCGGCTATTTTCGGGCCGCTTGGAAATATAGATTTGGCTTGATGATGCCTGTTGAGGAAGATGATTGGGAGTGGCAGCGTCGCAGTCAGCTCTCCGATCCAAGCGATCCCGCCAACCCAATGTGGTATTGGTATCGACATCGCCGAGACAGAATTTAGGCATCAACGAATCTTCAGCGTTCCTTGAAACTTGGGTCGCCGTCGACCCAACTTCCGCTGATATCGCCAGAGTGACGACCGCTTTTTAGGATTTGCGCTTGCTCTGCGGAGGTGATTGGTGCCGAGGCATGCCAGACGCCGCGGCCCGCGTCTGCGTCCCTCAAGTAGCGATTTCGCAGGCCATCATCGCCCAAAATTCTGTCACCCAATTCCCTGGTGAATGCCTCTTCCGGCTTAGCGGAGCGCGTCGCGGACCTTTCTGCTGCGGCAATTGACGAGCGAACATCATAATTGAGAATGTCGATGTTCGCGGTGGCACTCATCGCTCCGGATCCGGTATCGGAAGATTGGCCGGTAAGGTTGAAGCCAGCGCGGCCAGACGCCACACCACCTTGCGATTTTTGGCCTTTGCCTCCGCCGCTCACCGCGCTCGATTGTCCCCCAATTTCTCCACGAACGGTGATGTTGTTCGACGTCTCGTGGGTTGCGCTACGGCTCAGCGTTCTGGTCCATCCCGATTGTGAGATGAACGCCTGGACGTCGCGCTGTAGCGTATCCGCCACCTGAGGCTTCAAACGCCATTGGCCATGGCGATCCATCTCGAACCCGCCTTTCAGCCATCTTGCCATCATGTCGTGGCCTTCCTGGCCGCCGCCCAGGAAATGCTCGATCGTGTCGGGGCCAGCCTGCTTGCCAGCCTCGAACCGGGTGCTGGTGTCGCTGCGCGCGCTTTGCTGAAATCCCGCGCTGGACGAGACAAGCAGGTCGTTCCCTGCAAAGCTGAAACGGGCATGGCCGCCATTGGCGACCGCACCAAGCTGACTCTCGTTGATGAGGCCGGCCCGCCACATCTGGGCGGCCGTCTGCGGCGTCAGGTTGAGGCTGAGGTCGCCATTCTGATCCATGGCAAGCTGTCGTTTGGACATGGCGATCCCGCTCGCGCGCAGCAGACCCTGCATGCGGGTCAGGCGTTCAGCATCCACGATCCGGGTGAGGCGGTCATTCCGCGCCCTGTCGGCAATGCCCACCGCTCCGCCTTCGGCTCTATCAACCTGATTGCCGGCGGTTTGGCTCAGTGTCTTGATGAATGCGTCGAGATTGGCGGCTCCGCGGACGGAGGTGCCTGCCGCCTGCGCGCCTTCGGCAAAGCCGAAATTATCGGACTGGCGCCGCTGCTCGCCGATGCGCGCCGCGGCCCTTGTGCCGTCATGGCCGACCTCCCTCTGGGCGTCGAGCTTGCCTGCGCGTTCGGCGAAGTCGAAGCCCGCCGCTTCCCTCGTCCGGCCATAGACGCTCGTGCCTTCCCGCGCGGCTTCGGCTGTCGTGCCGTCGGCGATTCCCAGCTGCGTTGCCACCGAGAAGGTCGCGAGAGCCTTTTCGACCTGGGCTTCGTTTCGGCCGGTCGCGCGGGAAAGCTGGGTTATCGCGGAGGAGCGCGCTTCACCGGAAAGCGCATTGATGAACGAGATACGGCGGCTGGTTTCCTGTACAGAGAGGCCCAGCATCGCAGAGGCATTGCGCTGCCCTTGGTTGCCGCCGGTGCGGTGAGCCTGTTCCGTTGCGACATTGCCCCGCTCGATCGGGGCGACATTCTGGCCGGCGAAGTCGCGCCGTCCTTCCATGGCGCCGACCTGGACCTGCGCGCCGGTGAGGTCGTTGCGCAGCATCTGCTCCTGATCCCAAGCATTGGCGATCAGTTTGCCGAATGTCGGATCGCTCGACGCCTCGGCGATGATGCTCGTCGCCTTGAGCTCAGCGTCCTGCGCGCTGTAGCCGCCGCGCTCATAATGACGGGAGGCCGCCTGGTGCATCATCGCATAAGCGCGATTGTCCCCGAATGCCTTCCACTGAACCATGGTCTGGGCGAAAGCGGCAAAGGCGCGCTCGCCAGACTGCCCTTCGCCAAAGTAGCGCGTGCCCAGGGATCGCAGCGCATCCTTCTCGGCAAACTGATGGATCGCGGACGTCGTTGCATTGGCGCGCACGGCTTTTGCGGCCTCCGGGCTGGTAAGATCGCCTTTGGCGAGCGCTGGGGCAAAGCCGCCCAACTGGCGCTGCGCTTCGAGGCCGCCGAGGCTGAGCGCACTCTGGCCGGGCGTCGTCGGGCTGCCTTCGCCGATGATCGTTCCCGCCTCACCGAATGAGCGCGACGCCGCGAACGAGGTCCGCTCGCCAAAGTCGCCGAAGCTGGACGTCGCCGCCTTGCGATGCGCCGTGCCCATCGCAGCGCCCTGGGCTTCCAGCGCGGAAGCATAGCCCTCGCTGGTCGCCATGGGTGCCGACGCGCCAGCGGCTTGGGTATGGATACCCTGCGAGGCGCCGGTCAGCGAACTGAACATATTGCCCGAGAAGCGGAACACGGTGAACACGAAGGCACCGGCAAGTCCCGCCGCCGCCGTTCGAAAGGTGCCGAAGATGGCGAGCGCCTTCATGGCGGACGAGGGTGCCAGCATCCAGGCATTGGCCGCGACATGGTTGGCCCGCATTTCAGCGAGGACGTCCATCGCCCGGCCCAGGGTCAGCTGGTAGATGCCGGCATCTATGACGCCCCAGAGGGCCACGAACACGAAGAGGCCGAGCGCATAGCTCAGGACGCGCAGGTTGATCGGGGTCAGCACGAACAGCAGCGCGACCGGCACCATGAACAGCATGATCCCGAATATGGTCGCCCGGATCGTGGGCATCCATTCATTGGCGGCTGACATGGTCGCAAGTCCGTTGGAGATGACCGCCCGATTCGCCATGACCCGGGCAGCGGTTGCCGGCGAGTCCTCGAACAGAACGTCGCCGACGGTCGTGCCGAGCATCACGTCCGTCATAAAAGCCTGAAGCGAAAGGGGTGTTCCCATCATCATCTCGCCCATCTCGCCCAGCTGGCTCTTGCAGCGCGCGAGTTGGGTTGCATTGTCGACATCGAACCCGGTGCGGATGCAGCTTTGCCGGACATAGTCATCGAAGAGGGCGGGTTCGGCGAGGCGGGCCGAAATATGCTCCCAGGCGTCGGCGCAGCTCATGGTCTCACCCGCCTTATTGGCCGCCGTATAGACCGTCGAGAAGGTCGCAGGCCCGGCCATCGCCGCGAAGGCGGCCGGAAGATCGGTCGCGGTGCGGAACAGCATGTCGTCATCGACCCCATAGGCGGGCGACACGCGCGCGACCGGATAGCATTGGCGCACGTAATCCTTGAGGGTCGCATCGAGGAAGGTGTCGGTCATCGGGCCGCGGGGCGAGGCGGCATTGAAGAAGAGGTTGAAGGCATGGCCGCCCGCTCCGAATTCCAGCTTTGCGGCGGGATCGAGCGTGTTATCATCGATCGTCTCGGCCAGCGATCGCTCGATGAGGTTGGTAGTCCCGGCAACGAGGACCAACAGATTGGGGACGTCGCCCACCGCCTGATAGGCGTTGCGCACGCGGTCATAGACATGGACCGTGCCGGTGGTCGCCACGAACCCGACGAAGAGACCGACGCCCATCAGGATCTGGAAGCCGAAGGCGACAAGCCCCATGCCCTGTCCCCTGATGCTGGCGAGCACGGCGCCGAGCGCAATGCCCGCGATCGCCATGATCAGCACCAGCGTCTCATAGCGGGGATCAGCGAAGATCATCGAGACGAGCCGGAAGGCGTCGACCGTTTCTTCAAAGCCGTCATAGCTATGATAGCTGGCCTCCAGCGCCAGCGCGGGCGAGGGTAGGGCGGCAAGGGCCGCCGCCAGCGTACTGGTCAGGCGGGACACAAGGGCGGGGCGCGACGGGTTGTGCATGGGTCAGCCTTTCCCTTCAGCGATTGCGACTGGCGGCGACGCCGGCGGCGTTGCGGGCATCCTGATCGCGCTGGCGCAGGAGTCCCGCATAGTTGGCGGAGAGGTTCGCCTGGTTGAGGGCCGCCAGATAGGACTGCCGCATCTGCGCGCGCTGGCGCAGCACCTCTTCGCGCAGATCCCGAAGCTGCTCGATGCCTTTGGTGAGAATGCGGGTCTGGCAGACATTCGAGTTGCTGCTGTCGGCCGCGCCCGCCGTAGTGGCGCCGCGCTCCGCATTGGTCAGCGCAAAATCGATCGTCCGGGTGAGATCGTTCAGCATTTGATAGGCGAGGGTGAGGGCGACCAGTTCGTCCGTGTCGGAAATGACCGAGTCGACGACGCCCTGCCGCACGCCCCATTCGAGCATGCGGTAAACGGGCAGGGTCCGGACGTTGGCGACGAACTGTCGCTCTTCCGTTGTGAGCGCCGCCTTGGTCCGGATCTTGGCCGCAATCGCCTCCAGCCGTTCGCGCGACAGGGCGAGCGCCCCCTTGCCCGCGTCCTGCGAGCAGTCGGACGAGGTCGCCGGGATATTGAGCGCGCGGGTCTGGACCTTGCCGGTCAGGAAATCGTCCGGCGCGTCGGTGTCCTGCGCCGGGCAGGCGGGGATCGCCGAGAAGAGCGGGACTTTGTCATTATCGTCCCAGCGCATGTAGACGTCGCCCACGCGTGCGCGCATGACGCCCGCCCAGCCGCTTGCGCCCACGCGCGCGGCAGCATGGGATAGTAGCGAGCCGGTCCGGAAGATGTCGGTGACCTCCGCTGGGCAATTGGAGAGCGCGTCCTTCAGATCTTCGGTCGGATTGTTGGAGTTGGCCTCGATCTTTTCCCGGCTCTGCTGATAGCTTTTGGAAAAACCCTGTTTTACCGAGCGATAGCCGGTCATCTCCTCGATGATGGCCGACATATTGTCGTCACCCTTGGCGATCTGGACCATGCGGTTCGACAGCCGGCAGTCATTCACCTGGATGGAGTTGAGATAGTTGGTCGCCGCCTCCATCTTGCTGATGATGTTACCCATCTTCTCGTCAAGCGTTTCGAGCAGATATTGGAATGCGACCGCGGGCGCTGCCTGAAGGATGCTTTCGAGCTTCTCGACCAGATAGTCTGGATCGAGGAACGACATGCCGCCTAAGAACATGTCGATGCCGCCGCAGCCCGCTTTCACCTTTGGCAAGGTGAGGCTCATCAGATAGTCGTTATGGACGTCGACCCGGCCCGACATGCCGCCGGCCGTCACATAGCCACGCGTCTGATCTTCGAAACTGCCGGGGCTGGTATAGGTCACATTGTCGAACCAGCTCTCCGCCCAACCCTGGGCACGAGCCGCAGGGGCGGTGAGGCTGACGGCAACGGCGGCAAAGCTGGTCAGCGTGCGCTTGGAGGCATGAACCATGGCGGGTGTCCTTGTTGCAAGAGAAGAGGGCTGAGACCCGCCATGGTCAGCTCCCTTTGCGCTGGGGTGCGGTCGCGGCTGCGCCGCTGGGCGCGACGATGCCGGTATATTTCGACATGGCGCGAAGACCGATTTCAGGTCGGACGCCCGTCAACAATTTGGTGGAGAGGTAGATGTTTCGCCGGAGATTGGCGTCATGGTCGGTGCCGATCGCAGCTGGAACAAGGCGATCCTTGTCCGCCGCCGGCCGCACCCAGAGCACCGGATGGCCGACCCATGGAAGGCCAAGCCGGCCAGAGCGCAGGAGCGCTTCGCTGGAGGAAATGGTGCGGACCTGCCAGCCATAGGTGCGAGCGAAGCGGAGGAGACGCGCCCAAAGGTCACCGCAGGGAACACAGTCGGGCGCTGAACTCATCTCGACGATGAACATCCTTGCCTCCGATCTCAGCGTCTCATCGAGGTCCGGCGGAAAATCGCGGGTTTGCCGCACGCGCGAGAGCCAGGCATTGAGATCACGGCTGTTGGATACCGGGTGGATCGCAGCCTGCCGGGCCTGATCGCGGGTCACAGGAGCAGCGACAAGAGGAACTGCGCAGAAAAAGGCAAGTATCGCAGCCATCAGATCGAACGTCAGGAGGCGAGGCACCGCAGGATGCTGGGCAACCGCCGCAGTACGCTGAGCGCGAGGAGGATGATGCGCACGCATCAGCGGTCGGCTCTGCCCGGCAACGCCTCGGTCACATCGTTGCCTGCGGCGACCGGGCCATTGGCGAGCGCGTCGAAGAAGCCGCCTTCCTGGCCCGCGCCGGTCATGAACTGTTCGGGGCGGATGTCGCCATTCAAGAGCCGCACCGCCTGATAGGCCATGGCCGAGAGAGAGGGATAGGCCTCAACCCCGCTCGCGATCGTCATCCGCTGCTGGCTGTCGCGCTTGATGACCATGGTCGTGGGCGTCACCTCGACGCCGAATCGTTGACCCAGCTCGGGATGTGCATCCAGATCTTGACGGATCACCTGCCAGCCATATTCCTCCTGGAACCGCTGGGCGATGGGCCATTGCACCCGGCAGTAGCCGCAGCTGGTCCGACTGAACATGACGAGGGCGTAGGTGCGGGCATTGGCGCGCAGATAGGCGCGGCGGGCGGCTTCCTTCTCGGCACCTAGCGCCGCGCGCGCATCGCCGACCATGGGATTTGCGGATCTGGAGTTGAGCTCGGGGTGAGTAAGCATCGCGATTTGCGTGACGCCGGCGAAGGCGCGGGCCTTGCGCCGCGCAAAATCCTGTAGCCGCCAGAAGTCGGAGACCGCCTCGACCGTCAGCACCGTCGCGGCATAATCGCGCTGTGCCTCGATCAGTTTGCGGATGCGGGGCGGCGACCATTTGGCAAGCTGTGCCATCGGCGGAATGGTCGGCTTTTCGATCGGCTCCTCCTGCTCGGCCTCTGCCGGCGCAGACGGCGCTTCATACCACCAATAGCCCTGGCGCATGTTGGTCGGCGCAGAAGCGGAGGTTTCGCACATGCCGGTTGTCGGGCCGACCAAAGCTACGGCGAAGATGAGTGATGGGAGGGCGCGCCGGGTCATAGCACGCGCTCCATGCGCGTGAGTGCAGAGATGGGTACCAGACCGAAATAGCGGCTGTCGAACCCGTCCTTGTAGGAGGAGCCGATATAGGCTTGGCCTTCGGGCACGGAGCCGATCTTCCAGCGAAAATAATCGAGCCGCTGCCCTGAGTGCCCATAAGGCTTGCTGACGCCGATCAGGCTACCGTTGCAGAAGAAGGCGGCTTCGAGACGCTTGGGGAAACGATCGCTATGCATGGTGTAGGAGGCGAGAGTGTCGCCGGGCAGGCAGAGCGCATATTTGGTGACGTTGACCGGTAGCGGGCCGGCGAGCGGATGGCGCAGTTCAAACATCACGAGGTCATTTCGCTCGACTGTGCCCCCGACCTTTCGGACCGCCCAGGCGTCGATTGAAGGACTGCGCACCCAGATGAGCTGAGGAAGCGCCCACCAGACGAACAAGGCAATGGCTCCGACGATCAGGATCGCCCTGGCGAGTCGGCTCTGGACGAATGGCTGACCGGGGTCGGTCGATTGAAGGGCGGCGGCGGCATGGGCCGGTAGATCGCGGACCCTGGGCCAGACGAACTTACCGGCGTTCCAGGCGAGTCTCAGCATCGCGGATCTCCTCTTTTCCGCCCAGACGGGCATAGGTTTCGAGCATCCCGGAGAGCGCCGCGTCGCCATAGACGAGGTGGCTGGCCTTGGCTGACGCGGGCCCTTCCTCCTCCCGCTCGCAATAGGGCTTGGTCGGATCACCCGGCAGCATCCCGAGCGCAGGCACACGGGCCACGCCATGCTGGCGGAACAGGATCGGATCGACGATGAGCTGGACATCGCGCATCGCGCAGGCCGGCCCCTCGCAGCCCGGATCGAGCCGCAGAATCTGTGCCGAGAGCTTCGCCATAGGGCCGACTTTGCTGAGGCCACCGGGCATACCGCGGAATGCCAGCACGCCCCCCGCCCGTTCAAGCTGGCCGGCATAGGTTCGCAAGGTGGTGATTGGCATTGACGATGAGACGAAGAGAACCGGCACCCAGGACGTAGCAGGCGTCGGGGCAACCGCTTGCGCCGCAGCCATTGTCGATGGCGCTTCAAGGCCGAGCGCCTCAGCCAGCCGCTTGCTCATCGCCTCACGGTCTCGCGCAAGCTGGGTTTCGCCCGCCTTTCGCGCCGCGCGCGCCCGTTCCTCAAGGCGCGGATCGGATTTGCGCGAGCGAAGCGCGTCGAACGCGCGTTTGCGCAATGCCGGGGATGGCGCGGGGATGTTGGGGGAGGGGATCGGCTTGTCTGCCTTGGCGTCCCTTTGCGCCCGTGCTTGGGCGTCCGCCAAGGCTTCCATGGCCTTTTGCCCCTCGGCGGTCGAAGCCACGTTCGCTTTGGGCTGGGCTATTTCTGTTTCGGCCTGCGACGCTGCGACCGCGCATCCCGCAGCAACGGCGAGGGATGTGATCAGCCTAGCGCTGAACGGCACTGAGATACGCATCGACGCTCTCCTCCATGTCGGATTGGATGAGATCGGCCGATCGGGACTCGATCTCGGTGTAATATTCGCTGAGGTCCATCTTGCTGAAATCGAGGGCCTGAAACTCCTGCGCGGTGAAGCCGCGGCAGTTGGGCGACTTGACGTCCCCCCAGCCACTGGCGAACGCCTTCAATTGCGGCCGTCCCTGCTCCTGGATGATGCGACCGAGCTTGCTGTTGAAGCAGCACTGGCTCTTCGCCTTCTGGACGCAGATGCCCAGGATCTTGGACGAGCAATAGGTGCCGACCTCATGGCACATGCCCGAACCCCTGAGCATCCCGGCCTCCATATCCTGCTGGTCACAGCCCTGAAGCAGCACCTCCATCATGAAATTGATGGCGAGGCTGATGGCGATGGAGGTGGGATCGATGCCGACGATGAGCGCATTGGCGCCCGCGCTCGCGGCCTGGGAGGCAGTCGCGCCCGCCTTGAAGGCGGTGTACGCGGCCTTCATGCCGGTGAACACGCCCTTGGCGATGGCGATCTTGGTGCCGATCGAACTGATCGACGACCCCATGCCGTCCTTCACGATCTTGTCTTTGTCCTTGCAGCAATTCTGGAATGTGACGCTTAAGCCTGGCGGACGGCAGCGCAGCCTGCGGCCACCGAAGATCTCGATCGTGCCAAGGCAATTGCCATCCGCATCGACCTCGCCATCCGCGGCGGTGCCGGGATCGTCGACCACGACTTCCTCTTCAATCGGGTTGGCGCCGGTATCGATGCAACTATGGGGCGAGCAACTCGGCGCCGAAACCCCGTCGGCCGACAGGCAGGCATATTGGCTCCCCAGCGGACAGGCATAGCCGCCGACGGCGTCGATCGTGCAGGCGGTCTGCTCGATCGGGCAGAGATGATCGCCGATGGCCGTTACCGTGCAGGCCGCGATCTCGCCGTCATCGGCCGCATCGCCATTGCCGTTGAGATCGGCGGCGCAAAGCCATTGCTGCGCATGGGCGAGCTGGGGCTGGCCGCAGGTCGCCAGCAACAGCGTCGCCCAGGCGATGAGAGATTTGGACGCCCTCATTGCGCGCCTGCCGTGCAAACCAAGTCCGCGCCTGCGAGCCGCACCGTTTGCATCATGGTCACAGCTTCGGGAAAATCATCAAGGCAGCCGCAGGCCGAGACGATCTCCTCGCCATCGCCTGCCGGGCAGACATTGTCGGCCGAGCAGACATGATAATAGCTGTCCCAGCCCTGGTCTGAGGTCTGAAGCTGGCTCACCACGCCATCGACCGCGGCATCGCTGTTGGTCCGGGCTTTGCGCGTCTTGCAGATCGGTTCGCACGCAGCGACGGCGTCCTCCGCCGGCATGGAGAAGGCGCGCGAGGTCTCCTGGACGCTCCCGTCGCTCTTCTGAATCCGGTCGTTGAGTACCGTCTCGGTCGAGCGGTCGATGATATAGGCGGCGCGGGAGAGGTCGGGCGAAGCCTGACTTCCTGTGTCTATGATGCAGGCGTAGCGCCGCTCCTTCAGGAAGAAATCGCGTTTCAATTGGACAGCGCAGGTGCCTGTACCCATCGTCCGCGTCTGGGGCAGTGGCGAGAGGCCAGTGCCGACCCCGTTGCTGAACGTCACGACGTCATCGACGGTCTCGCTTTTGAGGCGGCATTGCGGGTCCGCTCCATAGCCTGAACATAGATCGACCACTCGCTCGGACGTCTCGCAGCCTGTGTCGACCTGAACTTCGAGGGTGACATAGCCCCAATTTCCACCGCCGCCGCCTCGCACGCGCGCGCCGACGACCGTCGTGCCGCTGGTCAGCTGGGATGTGATGTCGATGGCAGTCCTGTTGTACCAGGGATCATCGCTGATGCGACAATCGCCCGAGGGTAATGCTTCGCTCAGCCATGGGCGCTTTCCCGCATAGCCGACGATCTGTCCATTGACCCTCGCCTGGACCCAGTCGTCGGCGCCCATTTCCACGATGCGAGCGGATTTTATCCGGGCCGGCGCCAAGGACTCGAATGTCGCGCTATAGATGGGCGGTACGCTGCCGCAGCTGCCCGAGCCGCGGATCTCATAGCGCCGGCAGTCGGTGCCGCAGCTCGTGACCTTGGTGACCGACCCGCGCACGTACACGATGTCGTCGAAACTCCATTCCTTTACGGCAACCTCACGCTCGATCGAACAACTGCGGACCTGCTCCGTTTTGCCGCTGCCTGCGGCCGATCCGGCCAGCGCCTGAAAGACGCTGTTCCCTTCCGAGACGGAATAGGCTTCTCCCTGAATGTCCGTCGGGTTGCTGCGATAGCGCGTCGCTGACACTTCGGGCTGCGCCGTGCAGGATGTGGTCTGCGCCCCGATATAGCGGATCATGGTTCCCTCAACCTGCGCCTGCGCGACACCGATGCGCGGGTCGGCGGTCGTGAGGGCGCCCACCACGCCGCCGCCCAGATCCTTCAGAACCTCCGAGATATTGCCCCAAGCAAGGTTCGTCCCGCAGCTATTGTTGACGCAGTAGCAGCCAGAGAGGCTCGTCATAGGGGTTTGCGCGAGGTTGATGTTGCGTGCGCTATCGACCGCCCAGCCATAATAGCGGCAGCCCTCCCAGGTGCCGGGATTGCAGGCGATGACGCCATTGGCGCAGATGCCCGAGACCGGAACCGGAAGCAGGGTTTGGCTGTCGAAGCTGCCGTCGAAATCGCGATCATGCGAAATGCGGACCTGGGTGAGGTCGCCGCTACTTCCGGGCTGCACCAGCAGTTCCAGCAGCGTCGATGTCTTCTGGCAACTAAGGTTCGCCGTAAAGCCGGTCTTGCCATCGACCGTGGTGATGGTCTGGCCGCTAAGGCCCGGCGTCACATAATTGGATTGCAGGGCATCGCTGGAGCCGGTCCGCGCGCGCGAGGCGGTAGCCGCGCTCCTGGCGCGGTCCTTGACGCTGGGCTCGGCTTCCTGCGCGACGGCAGCGGCCGACAGCAGAAGAGTGGAATTCAAGGCTGCAAAGAGCAGATGGCGTCGGACGGTCATGGCCGATCTTCCTCGACAGAGCGGCTGCCGGTCCGCAGCCGAAAGATCTCTCTGGTCGACAGGCGGAATGCGGCCTGGCCTTCAAAGATGGTCAGCGCGGCGTCAAGCGGCGGGCGAGGAGAGGGGGCGCCCTGGCTCATGGGGGTTTCGGCCGCGCTGACCGGGTTTGGAGCGGCGCCAGCTAAGGAGGGCGACGCCGCTCCGGCATCGCACGCGTCCAGCCGGCCCCGGGGGCTGTGGCGGGCAGACGAAGAGGCCATTGGGCCGCGCGCGGTGCATGGGGTGGGCGACCTGCTCATGGCGTCGAAATCCCGGCGCAGCAGATTACCTTTTCAAACAGCATGAATTGGGCATTGTCCTTGGCGGGCGCGTGCTTGGCTGACGACCAGAGCGCGCCGGGGCGGCCGATGTTGACGCACTTGCCGCCCTTGACGGGCTCCATGATCTGGAGCTTGTAACGGCTCTTGGTCCAGATCGGCTGCGCCTTGAAGGAGCAGCCATCGGCAGATGAGATGGTGAGCGCGCCAAGCCGCCCCATCATGAATGAGCCGCGTGCGGCAAGCCCCGCCCAGGCTTCGACGCTGTCGCCGAAGTGGATGTCGCCCGCGACCGGATAGGTCGAACCCCAGGACCCCATGCACCAGAAGAGCGGATCGATGACCTTGCCAGCCGCAGCCGCGGCGCTGTCCGCCATGCAGGCAAGACCCGCCGCGGGATTGCCGAAAAGAATGCCCTCGGGCTGGATGATCGCGCCCAGCGTGCCCGACTGCCAGGTTGGCAGCACTTCGGTGATGAGCGCCACGTCGAACCCGTCATCCTCGATGCAGGGGAGGTCCGTGAACATGTCGAGCATCTTCCAGACCGGCGCGATGTAATAATGCATTTGCGCGAACATCTTCTGGCTGTTGGTGCCGTCAGCGATTCCACTCTGGCTGCCCTGAAGTTTGCCGCCCGTCGGCATGAGATCAGCGCCCAATGCCATCATGCAGCCCGGTTCCGTCACGACATCGACCATGCGATTGGGCGACCAGAAGCTGACCTTGACCCCGAACCAGAAGCTGACGCCCTTACGGCAGGCGCAAAGCGGTTTGCTTGCCGATTGGGCGTCCAGTTCCTTGTCGAGTTTGTCGAAGCTGCCGACCTTCACCCCGCCGATGGTGATCGGGAAGATGCAGGTCCAGCGGACCTTGGTGATGGGGTTGAAGATCGTTCCCGCCTCGCATTTTGAGGCGTGCGCGGGTGACGAGGGGGCGATCAGTGACAAAAGGATGGCGGCAGCAATAGCGCGCGCGTGTCGGAAAAGGCGGGTCATCGCGCCACCTGCTGGGGCTGGCGTGACGGCGGCACCTCGGTCAGCAGCAGGCGCTGCCCGGCCTGGGCGACGACGACCGGCGCGACGGTAAGGCCGAGCCGGTCCTTCACCCGTTCTTCGAGAATGAAGAGCGGTCGGCCGACCCTCTCCCCCAGCGCCAGCGCGTCGCCGGCCGTCAGCAGGATGAAGTCGGTCGGTCGCGCGGTCCGGATTGCCCAGCCAAGGTCGCGCGGATGGACGACCACCAGGCGCTGAGGCAGCGACACATAGGTCAGCGGGTTGAAGGTGTAGCCCTTGGGATAGAGCATCGTGCCATCGGGCAGCTTGACGTCGAAATCGAGGGTGTAGAAGGGGACGACGCTGCGGGTACGCGCCTGCGTCGTTATCCCAAGCGAAGCCGCCTGCATTGCCGACCAGTTGGCGCGCGGTCCGAAATTCCTGGCCATATCGACCGGCTGCCTTGCGGCCCGCGCCTCGATCTCCGCCATGGCGTCGGGTTCGGCGATCGGCCAGGTGCGGCCGATCGTCGCGGTGCCGGCCTGAGCAGGGCAAAGCTGCACGGCTGAAGCGGCTGAGAGGTGAAGCGCCAATATTCTGGACCAGTGGGAGCCTTCAGCCATGAGACCGCCTCCAGAAAGGAGGGAGGTCCGGTCGCTCGGCTTTGATCGCGAAAAGGAAAGCGCCGATCGCGGTCACCATCATGATGCCGACGGCGGCGCGCAGCATCGCAGCCGACGGATCGGGCGCGGTCAGGAGCAGCAGGCAGGCAAGCGTCGACTGGAGCAGGCCGCCGATCATGAGGCGTGCGGGTCCCGTGGACGGGGTAGCGGAGAAGATGCCGCTCATGGCCGCCACCGGCGGTAGCGCTCGACGATGGCCGTCCAGCCGTGCGTGGCGCCCATCGAGAGGCCAAGCAGGATCATGCCGCTGCCAAAGCAGGCGGCCGCGACCATGACTGCAGCGCGGAAAATCGCGAACGGCGTTTTCCCGAGCAATATGCCGGCTGCGACAATCAGGGTTGCCATCATGATCGTCTCGATCGTGACCAGCCGAAAGCGCCAGAGCCAGGCGTCTTGTTTCAGGCGCTGCGCAACCCGGGTTTCGATCTCCCGCTCGATCGCCTCGCGCTGTTCGAGCGGCAGCGCCAACTGGTTGCCGTTGATGGGGCTCCGCTTCATTGTGCGGCCTCCCTGGGATTGAAGCGCGGACCCAGAACATGATCCGGGTCGATGCCGGCGAGTTCGCAGACCGCTTCCAGCGGTGACGCGCCGCGGGCCAGGAGACGCTCGAAGGCTGCCACCTCCTGCGGCGCGCTGGTATTGATCCAGTAGGAGAAGGGATCGACCACGAGCCGGGCAATGCCGAGACCCAGCGGCGAGTCGATGAAGACCTCGCTATAATTGGGCTTGTTGTTGCGGACCGATTTCAGGAGGTCGAGGACGAAACCAGAATAGTCGAGGATCTTGTTCTCGACCGCCTTGTCATAGGTCGATCCCTGAAGGAGGAAACGGGTCGCGGCGTTTTCGAGGATCACCTGTCCGGTGCCGCCGAACAGCAGCAGGTCATTCATCGACTGGAGGACGATGCCGAAGCTGCCCTGATATTTGCGCGCGCGCCTGTAGCCCTGACCGAAGGCCTCGGCGAGCCGGGACAGGTCCTGGCCATCGCTCTTGCTCATGAACTGGGCGGCTTCATCGCACAGGACAAAGCGGGGGCGGTCACGGCCCGAGAGATAAAGCTCCTGCGTAACCGCGTTCACCACCACCATCACGATGACGTTGAACAGGTCCGGCATGTTTTTCAGCCGTTCGAGTTCCAGCACCACGAACTCGTCGCTCGATATGTCGAGCGTCGATGGGCCGTTGAAATAATGGCCATAGGCGCCGTCGCTCGCGAAATCCCGGAGGTTGAAGGCAAGCTCGCGGGCCACGGGAACAAGATGATCGACCCGGTCGAGATCGGTGGCGACATGGGCGGGATAGGCGCCCAGCCATTCGCGCACCGCGTCGATGCCGGTGGTGGCCCGGCCCGTGTCGATCGTCCACTGGACGGCGGACTTGATCAGATTCCATTGCGAGGTGGAGACGCCCTTGCGCGTCGCGGCATTGGCCATTTCCGCGACGATCGCGACCGCCATGGCGATCGCCGACTGCCGGTCGTCGCCATCGATCGCGAGACCCATATCGAACGGGTTGAGGACCAGATGTTCCTCGCCAATGTCGATATAACGCCCGGAGCAAAGGGTGCAGAGCTTGCGATAGCTCCCGCCGATATCGATGATGCGGATGAGGGCCTGTGAGGCGTAATATTGCTGGCAGAGATTATTGAGGAGGAAGCTCTTGCCCGCGCCGCTCTCGGCCGAGACGATGAAATTATAATTGTTGATGCGGCTATCGAAGAGATCGAGCGTGACGAGCTGACCCTTGCGCCCCGTATAGAGCAGGGCCGGGCGACCGCCGCCGCGAAAGTCGGTCTGGACGGGCGCCATCAGCACCGCGGCCTTGACCGGCATGCGCAGGTCGCGTTCGAGCAGCTTCATGGTGCGGCCTTCGGGATACAGGCCGAAGGGCAGGCTCATCGCCAGCAGGACCGGATTGAGATAGCTTTCCTCCTGCATCATGAAGGGGAGGGGTTCGCTCTCCCACAGGCGCTTCGCGCGCGCGGCCATCTCGCGGGCCTGGGCGCGGGTCTCGCCGAACAGCCAGACGGTCGGGATGACCGAGACGAACTTGCTGTTGCCCGCTTCATCGAGCACCCAGCCAATCTCCTCGATCTGCTTGCCGACCTCGACCGCAAAGGAGCCGGCCGCCTTTTGCGCGGAAAGGATCTGGGCGCGCTTGTGGATCTCGAAGGCGCTGTGATCGAAGAGGATATTGAGCGTGTAGAGGAAGGGGCCGCCAATCTGGTCGCTATCCTCCGAAGAGCCGCGCATCCCTCCGGTCAAGCGATTGGCTCGCTCGGCGGTCACCCGACGCGCGGGTGATTTGGGCGTCAGGCAGCGCGCCACCTGATTGCCGAGAAAGACTTCGGGTCCCTCGAACAGCAGGTCCGGGCCGGCATCGATGATCTGCTTGCGGACCGGCCGCGCTGCGATCCCATCCTCGCCCCGCGCGAAGACACCGGGTGCTGGTACATGGACGCCGTTGAAGACCCGGCGGTAGAAAGCGACCAGCCGCTCTGGCGCCATGCGCTCAATGCCGAGCTTGGCAAGCTGCTCTTCGATCTGGCGCCGCATGTCATGGCCCATGGGCGTGCGGGTCTTGACCGACAGGAAGCTGCGGAAATTGCGGATCGGAATGCCGTGGAGGGCATCGAGGCCGTGGCGTCCCTTTTGTAGATAGTCATAGGTCTGCTGGGCTGAGGCCTGAATCAGCGGATCGTCGCGCGTCTTCATGTCGAGGAAGGCGTCGAGCGCATCGTCGATCAGCGGATCGGCAAAGGCGTGAAGCTGGACGACTGTGCCAGGCGGAAAATGGATGTTGAGCAGGCCCTGAAGTGCGCCATGGACATGGGCGAACATATAGGCAGCGGGAATCAGCTCCCAGGCATAGCCCCAGCCATCGTCGATGCAGAGAAAGGCTTCCTCTCCCTCGTCCCAGGCGACCATGGGGAGATAGTCGGAATAGGCGTCGCGCGCGACGCTCTGGCGCAACCGGGCAAAGGTCATGCCGCCGCCCGTGCGGGAACCGGGCGCTCTCATGGGCGGGCACTTTCGGGCGCATCGGTCTCGTCTGACGGACGCTCGCGCACTTGGCCGAGGATTGGGGCCTTGGCCGTCGGGGAGACCGGGTCGACCAGATAATCACCGATCACCCATTGGGGTTTATCGATCAGCGAATAGACGTAGCGCGGCATATAGAGGCGGTCCGGGCGCGCCCGGTCGGCATAGGGGAGGATGAGCGTGCGGACCGCGCGCGATGGCCGAAGCATCGGCGTCACCGGCGCGTCGATCAGCCCCTGCAACTCGCGGTAGACGCTGTCCCGATAGCCTTGATAGGCGGTCGGAGGTACGGTCGTCTTTCCCTTGCCTGCTCGCGCTGGTGGGCTGAGCGCCGATGGCGGTGCCGTCTCGCCCTGCGCTTTCAGCAACGCCTTGTCGTTGGTGACTTTTGGATTCGAGCGCGAGGGACGGTCGGCCACCGCATCGGCATAGGCCTTGTCGGGATGGATGCACTGGCCATGGTCGCTATTCTTGCAGGAGAATTTCTCCGAATAGGGTGACATGAGCGAACCGATGCTCGCGCAGCCGGAGAGGGCCGCAAGGGCGGGGATCATCCATGCTGCACTGATTATGGATTTGCGTTGGCTTGGAGACGGCATGGGCTTTGGCTCCTCTATGGGTGACGCGCCGGGCATCAGAATTTCGATCCCGCGCTCGGCTTGATTTCGAGGGAGACGCCTTCCTGGATCACGACCACGACGTCCTTTGCGGCGCCGACCTCGACGATGGGTCCGGCCTGGCGCGCGAGATCGAGATAGAAATCGGTCAATTTCTCAGACGATTTGCCAAGGCCGCCGGCGATCCCGGACTTAGCGGCCTCGCCAGCGTCGAGCGTGCGGACATTACCGAGCGCCGAGGTCGAAACATCGCCGAAGCTGGACTCCACCGATTGGGAGAAGCCGCTGACCGTGCCGGCGATGAAGGAGCGCGCGAGCGCCGCGCCGGCCCGAGTGACGACCTTGCCTGAAAGTCCCTTCTTCCCGTCGGTGTCGACGAAGAAGCCCTTGATGGGCTGGTCGACCACTGACCGTTCGTCAAAGTCGACGCAGGAGAGCGAGACAAGCTGCACCTCGACCCGTTCCTTGGCGAGGCTGCCGGTGGCGTTCCCGACGACAAAGCAGCCGGCAAGGTTCGCCTTGACGTCATTGGGGAGAACTGCAGGCGCCTGGACCCGCGCGATCAACGGTTCCGGATTGCTGGTCGCATCCCGGCTCGCGAGCGCGTCGATCCCGGTCAAGAGCCGCGCCTTCATGAAACCAGGCGGTAAATAGATCGTGCGGGCTTTTTTTTTGGGTGCGGCTGCTCCTGTTCCATCGGTCGCCGTTATGGCGCTAGCGCTAGTCGCGCTTCCGATCGAGCCCACCACCTTCTCCTGCGGTGGGGCAGGCGGCGCGGCGGGCGCCGTGGGTGGGGGCGGAATATCGCTTTGCTCTGGACCCGATTGCGCGCTCTGTCCGCCAGTCGGCGGATAGGCAGGTATCTCCGCGCCGGGGAAGGCTGGGGGCAGCTCGCCCGATTCCACGCTCTCGCGTCCAGCTGGATCGACGGGCGATATCTTGCCCTCCTCGATCGCGCTGATCCGGTCGCCAAGAAGCGATTGGCCGTCGATAATCTTCTTGAGGTCGCCCCGCATCTTGAGTTCAAGGCTGTCGCCGCGCAGACCGGCGCCCATGTCGAGCTTGGAAGCGCTGGGCGGCAGTTCGGTCGGTTGGCTCGACCCGCTGCTTGCTGTGTACAGGCCATAGCCCAGGATCGCGATGCCGGCGGCGACGCCGGCCTGCTTGCAGCGCAGCTTCTGGGTTGCGCTGAGCGCGGCCCAATGGGTCTTGAAATCGAGCAGTGGCGCGCCGCGGGTTTTTACGCCGTCCTGTGAACTGTCGGCATCGCTCTTAGGCTTCGAATTTCGGTCGTCGTCGGACCTGGCGGTCAGATCCACATAGCCCGGCCTTCCTCTGTCGATCATGGCCGCTCTCCCCGACGAACGACAATGAGGCGCGCACTCTCGCCGGTCTTGAGGTCCGATCGATCGAGGGTCAGGGCGAAGATGGTCGAGCCCAGTTCCGAGCGCAGGAAAGAGCGCTCATCGAGAAGGACGGGCTGTTTTGCCGTCACCGAATATTCGGAGGCTGAAAGGCCGGCGCCATCGATCTGGATGGCCTTTCGCTCGACGATGGTGAGATCGGGAAGAGTGGTGATCGCAATCGTTCCGGCTCGGGGCGCCGTCTCGGCGAAACTGGCCGGCAACCGGTCTGCGAGCAGCGAAAGGGTGATCGACACCGCGCGCTCCTCTTCGACGAGGGGACCAAGAAGCTCCCTATTCGCCTGGGCGCGCTGGTGAGCGCCGGGGACAAGGGTGACGGTCTGCGCCGGAATATCTGCTGGCTCGGCATAGAGCGGATAAATAGCGCCGTTGCAGGAGACGAAGAATTCCGACGGGGCGGTCACATAGCTGCGCGTGATCTGCCCCTGATCGTCGCTTTCCTTGACCAGGAATTTGATCCAGGCGTCGGAGCCGGCCCGCTCAACGGCGATCGCTTTCTCCGCGGAGAATTTGACGTCCTCTATGTCGCCCCCGACGCAGATCAGATGATTGATGTCGCGGTTGGAGAGGCGCAGCGTGCTCGTCTGGTCGGGCAGCGCAGCGACAGGCTGCGACTGGGCCGCCGCGACCATGTGCATGCCCGACAGGCCCAGGACGACGGCGAGCGCGCCGAAAGCTTCAGCGTTCAGCATTGAAATTTTCCTCGGTAAGAGCGGTCAGCCAGAAGCGGCCATTGTCGAGCGCGAAGCGGATACGCAGCGTGCCCCGAAATTTGCGGATCACGCCGCCGATCACCCGGACCTTTTCGACGGGGACGGCGATCTCGCGGTCGGTGTAGACGATCGGCTGATCCGCCCGGATATAGGTAGCGATCGAGAGCGTCGGATTGTCGGCGAGCTCGTCCAATATGCCGTTCAGACTGTCGCGCAGCGCGTTATAGGCTGACGGGTGGGCGAGGGTCAGGAGTTCCTGGAACTGCCGATCGGCGGAATAGGCTGAATAGGTGCCCGACAGGGCGACGATGTTGCGGGTGATCGTGCGCAAATAGGCGGAGGACGGCTTGTTGCCCGTCACATAAAGATCGCCTGACGCGCCGAACGGAATGACGATCGTCCGCTGGTTCTGGTTCGAGCTATAGATGACGATGCCCAGCACGCTGGTGACGCCGAACAGGCCCACCACCGCGAATTTGAGCAGGCGGTTTTCCTCGAAGAGATTGGAGGAGCCCTGAAGATAGCGGTGAATGCCCCAGCTCGATGGCTTGCCCATGAGCGGGTCGGTGGCTTGTCCGGCTTTCTGTCTGGAAAAGATCATGGGATCGGCTCCTCACTCGAAGAAGCGGGTCTGTGTCGGACCCGGATAATGTGCGAAGCGCAGGAGCCCCCAGCGCCAGGCCAGATGAGGAATGAAGCCTCTCGGCTTGGTCCGCTTCCAGGGAATGAAAAGGAGAAGGGAACAGATGAGCGCCCAGCCGATCACTCCGCCGACGATCACCGCGACGAAGATGGTGGCCATCACCAATATGAATTCATCGGAACCGAACCAGAGGATCTGGACGGGGCGGTGAAGATATTGGGGAAGACGCTCATCCATGTCCCTTCTCCTCCTGCTTCACGACACCCCGCAGGGCATCGTTCCGGGAACCGACCATCGGCTCCGGTGGGTGTTGCCGGCCCGGATTGTGGTCCGCGCTGGCGTCGTCAGACAGGTGTCAGATGGTCATGCCGAAGGTCTGGAGGATCGAATCCGCCTTGATGAGGCAGACCGCCGCCACGATCGTCGGGATGCCGATCATGATGTTGGAGAAGAGACGCGAGACGCCGAAGAGAAAGGCCGCGACTCCTCCCACGAAGCCCAGTGGTCCCTTGACGCCCTGGTTCACCACGATGTCGTAGATATCGTAGCCAAGATCGCCCTGCGCCGGCGCGGAAAAGGCATGGGCCGCGCTGCCGACAACGGCCAGCAGCAGGAGGGCCACACCATAGTCCGCGGCCGACGCCAGCCGCTTTCCCAATCGCATATTCATGAACTTACCTCCGTTGAACCGGGTCGTCCTCAAAGTGCCTGCCGGCCTCGATCGTGATCGCTGTCGGCCGATGACCCTGCTGGACGGCCCAGGAAGGGCAGCGCCATCGGCATTCCGGTCCATGTCGCGGGCGAGGCGGTGTCTCCGTAGATTGCCTCCGACCCGTTCGAGATGGCCGCCATAATTCTGGAGAGACGCCGGGCCTGGCCGGCAGAGCTATTTGCCTGCATGGTCCTGGCCTTGCTTTTGCTGAAGCCAGCCCTCGATCTCGCCCTGCTGGAAGCCCGAGATGAGCTTGCCGTCGAGAATGAGCGTCGGCGTGCCCGAAAGACCGATCCCCTTGACCGCGGCATCATGGGCGGCAAGGCGCGCATGGCCGTCGGGGCATTGATCGAGCTTCGCTGGCGCCGTGCCGCCATAGATGGCGCGGAACGTCCCTTCGCTGTCCTTGGCGCAAAGGATATGCTCGGCCTTGGACGCTGCGGTGGGATGGATGCCGCTCACGAAGAAGATGACCCGTCGCACAGGCTTTCCCTCGGCCGCCTTCGTCGCCCAAAAACGATCCAGGGCGCGGCAGTAGGGGCAGTCGGGATCGGTGAACTCGATGACCTCGGGCGCGCCGGGTGGACCCACGATGAGTGCTTTCGATCGATCTATAGCGGCGATCCGCTTGCGGGCAGCGGCATCCTGCGCGAGTGCCGTCACATTGACGCCGCTGCGATCATAGATGGCGGCAAAGAGGATATGCTCGCTCTCGGGCGCATAATAGACCATGCGTCCGCCGGCATTCGCCTGATAGATCGGTCCCTTTATCGGCGAAGGACCAAAATCCTCGAACGACAAATTGGTGAAGGTCTGTTTGAGCTGCTGCTGCGCCAGCGTTGCCGCCTTCGAGAGCGCCTCTGTTGATGGTTCCTGGGAGAAAGCGCTCCCAACTGTCGCAAGCGATCCAAGCAGGATCAGGCCCCACAGGGGCTTAGCGCGCTTCATGAGCCGCCTCCTTCCGCGATGCGGACGAGCCGTTGAGGAGCGGCAGCGAAACATGGGCACCGAGCGTGAAAGTCAACCGCTGCTCAGGCTCTTGCACGCCGGCAGTGCGAGACGTCTCTCGGATGGCAAAGTCACCGCCCTTAGCAGCGATATGCTGGAGCGGCGCGCTGAGGGAGGTTGAAAATCCATCCTCAATATTCAGCCCTGGCCGGGATGGTGTCGCCGCTTGCATTGGAAGTGCGGCTGACACCAGATAGGTAAAGGCAATAATCATCGCGAACTCCCAATGTTGGGGGAAGCGCTCCGCCTTACTGTCGACCGACTATGGCGACCTCGTGGCATCTGCGCTTCGCATCTTGTCTCGATGACAGGTGGATGATCGAACGGAACCATCGCCGCAATCACGGGAGCATTTAAGTGCGCAAAGCGCATTTTCCTGCTCAATGCGCACTACAGTGCCCATTTCGCGATCACGCTTTCCCCAAAGGCGCACCGGTCTAAGTGCGGATCCATCTTGCATCGCGTGGTGAAGCGAGGCGTGCCCAGCGACTGCGAATGGCGATAAAGCCGTTGATTTCCCCGGCCAAGACTCGCCGGATCGGCGATTGTTTCTGTTGCGGTGCGGCGAGGGCTGCCTATTGTCCGGTCACAGGGATGCCATGGCGGGCTTATTCTCCAAAGAGGGGAGCACATGTCACCAGACAAGGCGACAGCGCTAACGGACAGTCCGCTTCTCAACTTCGTGAAGGAGTTGTCCGGACGACGCATCGAACAGGCGCGCAGACGAAACGGGATCACGCAGGTGCAGTTCGCGCGCGAGATCGGCATTAGCCGCCGCTGGCTCCAGGAAATTGAATCGGGAAACCCCAGTTCCCGGCTCGATTTTCATGTTGTCTGCGCTGAACATCTGCAGCTCAAGACAGGCTATATCTTCTTTCCGTTTCTATTCCGTGGGCACCAGATGGAGTTTCCTCGCGAACTCACATACGGAGATTTCGAAGAGATCGAGCGCGAATGCATCGACCTCTTCGTCAGGCGAAAACTCTCCCGCATGAAGCAGAAGCTGACGCCGCGCTGGTGGTCCCCGCAGCGAACCGAAGGGGCGTGAGGCATCAATGCCCGCGCTCGAGCCGATCACGCATGATCGCATTTACCGGACCATCAAGGCCCATATTCTCGCCGGCCAATTCTCACCCGGCGCCAAGCTGACGGCGACAAGGATTGCCGGCCAGCATGAAGCAAGCATCACGCCCGTGCGCGAAGCCATCTATCGCCTGGTTGGCGAAGGTCTCGTCGAAATGACGCCGGAAGGCTTTCATGTGAAGCCGAGCAGCCGGGATATGCTGCTCGACATTCTCGACCTCAGCCAGAAGCTGTTGGTGGTGGGTCTACAACGCTGGACCGGGCCGCCGCCAATGAGGGACGACGATCAGCCGCGTGCTGCTACGCCCCTTGCTGAGGAAGCCGTGCAGCTACTCGAAATGGTTCTCGTCAATCTCTTTGCCGCCTCCAATAACAAGGCGATCCTGGCCTGGGGCGAACAGGCGAATGAACGCCTGAGATGGATTCGCACCTATCAGTGCCGCGGCAGCAAAAGGGCTCTGCTGGAATGCGTTTCCATTCATAAACTTGCCGAGCAGCGCGATCGCGCACGTCTTGGGCGACAACTTCTGGCCCATCATCGGCGCTGCGCGCGCGCGATCGTCCAGCATTTTTTGTCGAGCGACCAGCCTGTTCAGACCGGAATCCCCGACGCGAGCCACAAAATCTAGCGCGGTTCCGATCCCTTGCGCCGGATCGGCGCTTTATGAACTGCGATATATATCCTTCGCCGACCTACCTTCTAATGGCCGCGACATTGCGGCGGTTATGAGGAGTGCAACGATGCGTGACGAAGAGACGGTCGGCCAGTCCGACATCATCGAACTGGGTTCGGTCACCGAACTGACCCGTGGTCCTTTTGGTGTCCAGGAGGACATTCTCACCAACCAGGCCCTGACGAGCATGGGCCTCGCCGACGAATGATGGAAGGGGGCACGCAGCCGCGTGCCCCTTTTCTTCAAAAGGAGGGTGCTGTGGGATTTGTCTTGGCGGATGGTCTCTCTTATGGCGTCGGCGCAAACAAGGCGATTTTCCTGGCCCTCGCCAGCGATCGCTATTTCTGCCTGTCGCCGGAACTCAACGACGCATTTTTGGCGTTTGCGGACGGGCAAATCGTCGATCAGCACCATATCGAGACCCTGATCGCGGACGGGATCATTTGCGATACGACCGGCGACCATGACATGCGCCCCGTCCGCGTGCCGGTGGCGGAGCGATCGCTCGCCACCCGCGCGGCGCGTTATACCATGGCCGTTCGGTCGCCCGTCGCCTTGCTGGATCGCGTCTATGTGAAACGGGTGCTGGCCAAGAAAGGCCTTCCGCGATTGCTCACACGGGATCTGAGCAATCTCCTTTACGAACGAAGCGACCGTGGAGCAGAAGATATCGCAGAGATTGTCGAGGCGGTTCACGCCGCAGGCCGGATTTTCGGCGCGAAGGATCAATGCCTGTCGCAATCCTTGCTGATCCGGCGCCAGATGCAACGCTGTGGCTATGGCGCGGCCCTCGTTTTCGGCGTTCGGCTCCTGCCCTTCGAGGCGCATTGCTGGCTTCAGCGCGGTGTCACCGTGCTCGATGACCATCATGAGCATGTCGTTCAGTTTACCCCGGTTTTCGCGTCATGATGGCGCAGCGCTATTTGGTCGTGTCGGACAGACTGCCTGGCGCGGAAGGTAGGATCGCGGAGGCCGGGCTGCGACCGGTTTACGCGAGCGAACGATTGGCGATCGGCATTGAGTCTGGTCTGCCCTTCAGGCTTCTGCCGGGCGGGGTGGGTGTGATTCTGGGCGCCTTCTTCCCTCGCAAAGGTCGCGAAAGGACGCTGGAAAGCCTTCTGAATTGGAAGGCGACCGGGCCAGCGGAAATGCTCGAGGCAATCAGCACCCATTTCTGGGGCTCCTATGTGCTCGTGTGCGACAGCGCGAATGCCGAAGGTCCGTTGGTGGCCCGCGATCCTTCGGGCGCGCTCTCTGCCTATTACAAGGCTGAGCCGAACGGACTCCGCATCAGTAACGATGTCAGGCTGCTCGGTGATTGCTTCACGATCGCCAGCGACCGGGTCCGCGACCTTATAGCGTCGGACGGCTACTATGCGGAAGAAACCTGCCTTGCGGGCATATTCGATTTACGGCCGGGCATGGTGCTCACGGAACTGGCCAGCCAACCCGTCGAGCGTCCATTCTGGTCGCCCTGGGACTATTGCCCTGATTCGCGCGATCATGGAGAGGCGTATGTCGGTTCTACCGTCAGGGAGGCGGTGTGCGATACGGTCGCCACGCTCTGTGGCACCTATGAACGCCCGCTCGTCTTTATGTCAGGAGGTCTCGATTCTTCGGTTGTTCTCGCCGCGCTACATGCCGCTGATCGTGCCGCTCATTGCCTGACCACCTATACCGCCGACCTGTCAGGAGACGAACGCGGTTTCGCACGAATCGTAGCCGACGCCCTCGACTATCCCTTGGCGGAGCGTTTTCTCGACCCTTCGCTGGTGGACTTCACAACCTGCGTGGCCCCCCATCTTCCCCGGCCCAAGAGGCGTCCTCTTTTTCAGGCGATGGGCAAGCTGGCTGCCCCCATCGTCAAAGAGATCGACGCCGATATTCTCGTAAATGGAAGCGGCGGCGACCAGGTTTTTTGTTCGAGCCAGTCGATGAACGCGGTGATCGACAGTCTGAAAGCGCGCCGATCCCTGCTCGCTACGATGGCGACGTTCGAGAATATCTGCGAATTGACGGGCTGCTCGGTGGGTGAAGGTATCAAAGGCATTTGGAGGCGCGTCCGGCGGTCGGCTCGCCATGCCTGGGGGATCAACACGGATCTGCTGGCCCAGACCGAAGAAATCCGCCTTCCGCGACATAGCTGGCTCGATTGCCCAAGGGGCACGCCTCCGGGGAAGGCATTTCATGTGGGTATGCTTCTGCGCGTCCAGGAGAGTATCGAAAGTCCGTTCGATGCTGACGGCCCGCCGATGCTCAATCCCCTGATCGCGCAGCCGGTCGTCGAAGCCTGTCTTGGCATACCGAGCTGGGCCTGGGTCCGTGGCGGGCGCAATCGTGCGGTCGCGCGTGAAGCCTTTTCGTCGGCCCTGCCGCCAGCGATTGTGAATCGAAAAGCAAAGTCCGGCCCCACCAGTTTCTCTTCCCAGCTCCTGTCGAAATATCGCTCGCAGATGCGGGAAATGCTGCTCGGCGGGATCCTCGCCGAGCAGCAGGTGATCGATGTGAAAGCGGTTTCCCAGGCTTTGGACAATGTCATGCAGCAGAGGGGGCCGCGGAGCCTGAGATTGCTGCAACTCGCCGACACCGAAGCCTGGTGCCGGCATTGGTCGAGCCTCCGTTAGAATGTCATCTCTCGGTCAGCCCGCCTTCTTCTCGGCGACGGGCTTCCTGTCGCGCAGCAGCGTCCATCGCTTTGCCGTCTCCGCATCGCGTGGCGGGATCCCCTTCAGCCAGAAGTCGAACCAGGCGATATTGCGCTCATAGACGGCGAGGCGGTGGGCAGCCTGCCATTTGATGTGCTGCTCGTCCGGGAAGACATAGGCGTCGACCGGTTGGCCAAAAAAACGCAGTGCCCGGATCGAGACCAGGGAGTGCAGATATTCGGCGTCGGCAAGATTGAACAAAATGGGCGTGGAAATCTTCGCGGCATTGCGGGAAACCGACATATTGGCCCAGAAAGGCTGATCATTGGTCGACAGGAGCGGGTAGCCACCTGCCTCGAAACCCTTTGCGCCGCGTTCTCCGAGCAGCGCCATCGAACTGATGGGCTCTTCACAGCAGTGACTGACGGACGCCGCGGCGAAGAGATTGCTGTTGATAAGCGAGAACCACAGAATGGACGCTCCTTCGCTCAGGCCCGTGATGGCCCTCCGCGTCGGATCGGTCAGGCCGAGCCGCTCGACCATCGCGATTCCCGCTTCCAGGGAGGATTGGATGCTGCGCCGGTTCGCCCAGTTTTTCCGGTTGATCGCATTATATTCCGCCTGTGAGCTTGTCTTTACAAATGATGCAACGTGTCGGGGTTCATCGAAGCTCAGAACCGCATAACCCCGTGCCGCCAGTGGCTGGATCGGATATTCGTCTCCAGTGCCCCCGCGAAGAAAGCCGCGGCTGCGATAGGTCGTGACAATCAGTGGAAGCTTCTCACCCTTCCGGCTTTCCGACGGAAGGACAAGATCGCCATAGGTCTCGATGCCGCGATCATTGCTCCAGAAGAGCCGCCGGACCGGACCCAAACGGAACTGTTTGAATTCGGGGTTCGGATCGAAGACGAGGCTTGGCGCACCTGTTTGCGGATTGAGCCTGATGATCCTCCTCGGGACGGTCGCTTCCTCCTGTGCGCAGACCAGCATATCCTGGGCAGGTTCGCAGCCCAGGAGGAGACCAGCGGTTCGGAAGCGCTCGATCACCTTGCCCTTGTCGATCCGCCAGAGATACAGCGCCATGTCGCCATTGGCGCGGCCTACACGCCGGAGGAATAGAAGAGATTGGCGGTCGGCAGCCTGCCATGCTGCGAGAATTCGTCCGCTGCAGGCGGCATCCGGGCAGCTTCGAGTTATTCCCGCCTTCCGGGCAAGCTCCTCAATCGACACGGCCGCGCCCTGATCAACAATGACAAAGGGCAGCCAATGTGGAGGCGGCGTTGGCGCTCTACCGACGTCCTCAGGCTTCGTGAAAGAAGCTGTCGGGAATGGGCTGACCGGGATGGCTTCATGACGCTGGGGAAGGGGCGCAACGAAAAATGGTCGGTCTCCCGTGACCGGGACAAAGCGATCGTCAAGATGATAGCCTTGGCGGGCCTCCTGTGCATCGGCGAGCTTGAGCGCAGTCAAATCTTCGAACGTCACATCGAGAACGGGGGCATTGTCCGCCCATTTTACTCCCACCACATTGGATGGTCCCGTCGCGACGGCGCGCGATCCACCGCCCGATGGGTCAGCAACCCAAGCCTGGACTTGTCCGTTCACCTGTTTGAGGAACGCCAGCGAACGTCCGTCGGGCGACCACTCGGCTTTGATGGCCTTGGCGTTGCCCGAAGGATAAGGCCCAAGCCCCCATTGCGGATCGTGCCGGAGGATCAGCTCGCCACCGCGATCGACAATGCGCGCTTCTCCATGCCCGTCAGTGGCCATCACGATCATGGAAAGGCAGTAGCTGTTGCTAACGGGATCCGCTTGACGGATCTGGAAGGCAACTTGCCTACCGTCAGGCGAAACACTTAAGCCAACATCCGATTGCGAATCGGTTGGTTCGCCGAAATCGCGCAGACGCGCAAGATCGTCCGATGTCATCAACCGGGTGCCGGTGGTCGAAACACCCCCTTGAGGAACATCCGTGCAGGCGGGCTGCGCCGGTGCGGAAATCGCCGACGCTGCGATCGCGAGAAGGAGACCTGTCACCAGCTCTTCTCCACGGTGAAGCCGACATATCGGCCGATGGCGGAATAGTTGGTGGAATCGAAGGCAGGGACAAAGGCGCTCGCTGTTCTGATACGATCGGGCTTGGCATTGAAGATGTTCATGACCGACAAAGCAAAGCTGATGCCCGGAAGCGTGGTCGAGTGCGGCTCATAGCGGATATTGGTGTCGACCGTGGTCATGGATGCGACCGTTTCAGTGCTGCCAAACCGTCGGTCTTCAAGGCTGTCAGTATAGTTCACATAGCCCGCGAACATCAGCTCGCTTAACTGCCAGGCTACACCACCGCGCGCGCGCCAGCTTGGCGGACGGAACACCGTGCCGGCGAGTTGCTCCGGGGTCTGACCCGGCAAGAGCTGTTGGCGACTCTGGAGATAGGATAGCGACCCTGAAAACTGAAGATCGCCCATATCCCTGGTCTTGAGGTGATATTCCAGGGCGAGATCGACACCCTGGATTTCCTGTCGAGCCGCGTTTCTGCTTCTGTTGTCGATGATATAGGCAACCCTGGCAGGGTCGAACGCAACGCCGGCATTATTGAGCAAGCCGCCAGTCGCCAGTGCAAGGGCACTTTGAACCTGCGCGATTGTCGGATCAACGGTGATGAGCGCACTATACAAGGGGTTCGACAGCGCGCCAACGCGGCTTGCAATCGGGGTTACAACCCGATCTTTGTAATTGGTATGGAAATAGCTGAGCTCAACCTTCAGCCCAGGAACGAAATGCGGCTTGACGGTGATACCTGTGGACCAGGTTTCCGCTTTCTCAGGCTTGAGATCGAGATTGCCGCCCGTCAATTGCAGGACCGTATCGCCTGCTGAACCCGTCGCGCTATAATAGCTCGGCAGATCGATTTGCCCGCGCTGGGTCAGATAAAGTTGGCGGAAGGTCGGCGCCTTGAACGATTTGCCCCAACTGGCGCGGAAGGTCACGTCAGCGACGGGAGCGTAGACGACGCCAAGCTTCGGCGTGGTGACATTGCCGATAGCCCGATATCTTTCATGTCGCAGTGCGCCGATCAGCGTCAGGCGTTCGATCCCTGGAACATCATTGTCCGGTGAGACGAGGGGCAGATTGGCTTCAGCGAAGACGTAGCTCGATTTCCGGGTTTCATCGAACGTCGTTCCGGGGATGATCGCGCTCGAAGTGACTGTCCGAAGCCGGGAGTCGAGGCCGTTTTGGCGAAATCCTCCACCCGCCGCGATCTTCGCGTCGCCGCCCGGGAGTTTGAACAGACTGCCCGCCAGGTTCAATTCGCCAAGCAGGATGTTATTGGCGTACCGCGCCTCGCTGGTGCTAACTCGCACGCCGCCGGCATTATAGCCCGTCGCGACACTGCTCTTGTCCTCGCCATAGGTGCCAGTAACCGAGACCGACCAGTCCTTTGCAAAATCCCATGCAAGCCGGGGCGTGATGACGAAGGATGACAGGCGGGACGACGTCGGAAGGCCCGACTGGCGATAGTCCGCCGTCGGCGTGAGGGCGGTCGCAAAGAAGGAGGTGCGATGGTTGTACAGGGCATCGAGATCGAAGGTCAAAGCGCTGCTGATTTGCTGATGCCCGGTCAGGGCAATGGCATAATGCTTCTGCTCAGGAAGCAGGGTTGTGCTGTGATTGAGGTTGCTCCCATAGCTTCGTTCGCCGGCCTTGATCGACGTGTTCCGACCGGTCTCTGCGGTAATGAGAAAGCCGCCATTGTTCCACCGGGCACCGGTGACCGCGGAATATTGCTGTTCGACATCACCTCCATCCGTCGCGGCTCCAAGCCGGGCCGATATATCGAGCCCTTGGAAGTCGCGTTTCAGGATGACGTTCACCACGCCCGCGACGGCGTCCGAACCATAGATAGCGGATGCGCCCTCTGTCAGGATTTCCACCCGCTCGACGGCTGCCATGGGGATGGCGGAAATGTCGATGGACTCGATCCCGCTATCATAGGCCAATCGCTTTCCATTGAGCAGCGTCAAGGTCGCATCCGCTCCGAGACCCCGCAAATTTACGCCGGTCGCGGAATTCACATTCAGGTCGGCGGCGGTCGGACTGCCCGCAAGCACGCCGGGATTCTGGCCCCCGTTGAAATTCTGCGGCACCGAGCGCATGACGTCGCCCAGCTGATACTGGCCGGCATCGCGCATCGTCTCCCGGGAAAGCGTGATGACGGATGCGGAAGGCTCGGCACCGGCGATCCGCGTACCAGTGACGATGATCGCCTCCGAATGGCTATTGTTCTGGCCAGCTCCCGCAGCGCGGCCGCGCCGGTGAACCACGGCGCTGCCTTGCGCATATTCGATCTGAAGCGGAGATTTCTGTTCCAACGTGGCAAGAGCCTGCGGTCCCGTCATGCGTCCCTTGATGGGAGGGGCGATCAGATCTCCCATCTCCTGCGCGTCATACAGAACCTCCAGGCTGCTGGCCTGCGCGATGGCCCGCAGGGTGGTTTCCATCGGCTGCGATGGAAGGTCGAAATCGGCAACGCTATCCTGTTGTGCCGACGCGACGGCGGGAAATGCCGCTGCAGGGATGCACGCCGAGGCGAGGAGAGTCGGCAGCAGTTTGCGGGTAATACTCATAAAGCCCCCTTTGACCCGGCTTGTACATTTTGCCGGTTTCGTGGGGGCTTTCACGCCTCAGCGAGGGGCACCCCTAAATCAGGGGTGAAATTTTCTCTTGTCCTGCCGCTGCCGCAAAATGATCCGCTCCTTGCCCGCCTCGCGCTCCAGATCAAAAAGAGCTGCGAGCTTCATGCTCAACGCTTCTGTGTCCTTGAGCGAAAATATCCCGGACACCCGCAGCCGTTCTGTTTCGGCGTCGCCGATGTCGATCGGCACACGGGCGTAGCGATTGGCCTCAATCACAACATCTACCAAAGGCACGTCATGAAACTCGCCTTTTGCCTGCGTCCACAAATTCGGTTCGCTATCACCAATGGGTCGCGGCGCTTCCAGGTGAGGGGCAAAGGCCGTCTTTTCCCCTGGGTGCAGTCGTTGACGAGAAGTCGCTCCAGAGCTGGCCACGGTGACATCGACCGCGCCCCGGAGCAGAGCAACCGACACTTTTCCGCCTTCAGCGAGACGCACGTCGAAAATCGTGCCGCGCGCGGTTACTGTTCCCGCGCCGGCAGCCACGTTGAAGGGGCGGTGTTCATGCGCAACCTCGAACCGGGCACGACCGCGGACAAGTCTGAGGCGCCGGTCGCTTGCGGTGAATGCGACCTGCACCTCGCTGTTCGTGTCAAGAAGGATGGTCGATCCGTCTGGAAGTGCGATGCTCCGTATCTGGCCGACGGCGCTCGCAACGGTGAAATGATCAGGCGCTCCATGCTGGAGCTGCCCAGCCTCCTGGCGGTCGAGCACTGCATGAAACATCACCTTTGCCGAGATTGCGCCCAGCCCGATGAGGAGCGCGATCATCGCCAGACCCTGCTTGCCGGGGCGGGACCGGGGCTTTTCGCTTGCTACACTGCCATCAGGATCATCCACTCTTCCACTGTCGGTGAATATCTCCGATACCTTGTTATAGGCGGCCCGGTGCAATGCGCCGCGGGCGAGCCAGGCTTTGAAATCCGACTCATGCGATTTGGCATCAGGACCGCGCATTTTGGCAAACCAGTCTGCGGCGTCGTCATAGAGCTGATTGCCCAGAGGTGCGATCGGATCCGGTCTCTCTTCGGTCATGCCTGATCCACTCCTCTCACAAGCGCCTTCAATGCCGATGATATGTGATACTCGATCGCCTTGACGCTCAGATTCATCTCCTGCGCTATCTCGATATAGGTTCGACCGCCCAGGCGATGCATCAGGTAGATGCGTCTGGTTTTCTCGGGCAGTCGGTCAATAACGCTTTGATATTGTCGCTTCACGTCTTCTGCCTCAAGGTTCAGTGACTGCTCTGGTGGCGACGCGAACGCCCTGCCTTCATCGATCGGTGCGTCGCTGACAAGGCGCCTCCATCTGGCATCGCGGCGCGTCCTGCTGATGAGCAAATTCCTTGCGATCCTGAACAAATAGGGGAGGGGGTCCCCCTCGATATTGGCGCGGGACAAATGGAGAAATGCGTCATGCATCAGGTCCTGGGCCTCGGCTTCGTGGCGCGTTCGCCGCGCGAAAAAGCGAATGAGGCGGTCTGACTCATGCCGATAGAGCGCCTCGATCGAGGCAACTGACACGGGATTGCGGTCTCCACTCCCGCCTTGAACTCTGTCACTCATTGCCTGGACACTTTCCAGGCACTGCATCGCTGCCCAAAGTCGGGCAATTGCGAGAGATGAACATGGGATAACGCTACATGCCGACACGAACCATCCGGAAAACCGGACCAGTCCGCACACGCTGTTGCCGCCGTTCGCTCTGCGCTATCAGCGCTGGGCTTTGATCCGGTACGGCCGCTCGGCCGTCATGGACGAGCGTGATTGATGCCTGACGAGAAAATCTGCGAGAGGTCGCCGGCAGTCCTGTCTCGCTTCCTTGAAGTCTGCATAGCGGCACGGCGCTGTCAAGGGGAAGGGCAGGATCTCCTGTCGTTGGCCATGACGATGCATTTTTGCTCCCCGAGCCCAGTAAAGCGGCCCGGGGAGCCTTTCGGATCAGCCGTTGAGCTTGTCCTTGATCGCCTTGGCAGGCGTGAAACCGAGCTTACGCGATGCAGCAATGCTCATCGGTTCGCCGGTCCGCGGATTGCGGCCGTCGCGTGCTGGGCTCGCCTTGACCTTGAACTTGCCAAAGCCGTTGATCGAGATTTCTTCGCCCTTGGCGGCAGCAGTGGCGATCGCTTCAACAAGACCGTCCAGAATTTTCTTCGTGTCGGTCTTGGTGACGCCCTGGGTAGCGGCAACCGCCTCGACCAGCTCAGTGGTATTCATCAGCTAACTTTCCCTTTTGTAGGAAGCGTAGCTCATGCCGTGAAGGCGCCAGCCAGTCGATAGGTAAATGCGTGCCGTACTGGCGGGCGCATCCCTGTTTCACGATTAAATCTGGCTTCGAAATGCTTCGATCAAGGCCATCTGTTCGTCTCCCAGGGCGTCCACAGCGCCGCCATATTGGCGCTCGCCAAGCAGCTCCGACGGGCACCGTCCTTCGACATTGCCTAGATTGGGCCGATGAACCTGATAGCCGATCAGGCGCGCCAGATCCGGTGAAAATCGCTTTGCCATTTCGGGCGGGTAAACGAGCGTCTGGATTTCATAGGGTTTGAGCCACCCCAGCGAATAGCTGACGATCATCCCGCGGCGCGCTGCCCTGGTTCGGTTCGCGCCGCCACAATGCAGCGTCGATCCCAGAAACAGGAGCGCGGAACTTGGGGCGATCTCCAGCGACACCCCTTCGTCCGGATCGATCAGATCTTCGTCGCGCCGACGATGGCTGCCGGGCCAGAGGATGGTGGACCCGTTTTCTGGTCGATAGGGTGTGAATGGCCACATCACATTCACCAGATACTCCGCTTCATGGTCGCTGGGGAGCATCCGGCTGACCGGCCACATATCCTGATCGCGGTGGGGCACCTGTTGCTCGGCGCCCGGCCGGATCTCGATCGCCTGGGTGAGGTTGAGCTGGATATTGTCGCACCATGGGCCCAGGATATTTTCGACGATTTCGAGAATGAGCGGATGCTGGATGAAAAGGCCGGCGAACGGCGATCGGTTCAGCAGACCGCCAAACCGTACCGTGTCGGCCCCATAGAAGGGACCTTGCGACACCGGCGTCGCTGCAAAGCTGTCGCCAAGGTCACAAGCGAGGCCTTCCACCATCGCTGGCGGGATTATGTTCTCGACTAGGCAGAAACCTTGGCTTTTCAGAGCATCGAGATGAGGTCCGGCGGCATGGCCAATGCGTTGGTGTTTCACTGGACCCCTCCCCGATCAAGCGAGGGGTCGAACGAGGTCTGAACGGGTGTTTCATCCCAGGTTCCCGCCTGCGCCATGAGGCGGGGCGTGTCTTTATTGATCGCGATCTCCAGCGCGCCGACCATGCCGCCGGGGTCCATCTGCGGAAGACCCAACACCTTGCATTGCCAGCCATAGGCCATGACCTCACGCATATACCAGGCATGGGTCACGCAGCAGAAGGCGCTGATCCCGTTATGCAGCGCGAACTGGACAGCCGATGTCAGCAGGCGATTGCGGACGCCGCGCCGTTCCACCGCGCGGATGCGCGGACTGAGGCACAAGCGGGAAAGTTCCCAGACCGCTTGCGAGCTGGGTGCTCCGGTGTCGCACAGATGGTCGAAGAAATCGCCGATGATCGTGGGCCGGTTGGTGGGCAGCAGACGCATCGATCCCAGATGGGTGCCATCCGGCAGCCCGACGATCAGGTAGATTGTATCGGGACCGTCAAACTGGTCGATCTCATACTTGCCGTCCAGGGCTGGTAAATCCCAACCCAACAAGTCGATGAAGACCCGCTTTCGATCCCGATACATGTCCGCCATGAGCGCGTCGGGCACGCGCGCAGGTACACCCTGTTCAAATGACAGCATCATGTTCCTCCTGTGTGTGAGACAGGCAGGATGCGAAGGATGGCGATTCCACTCAATCACCCGAACGGGGGTGTTTTAGGACATTCGCAACATGTCCCAATAGCTCGCTTGCCCTTCGAACAGGGCGCGGACGACGAGTTGGATTCTTCGCGATACGTCACATTTGCGCATCGCGTTTGAAAGATGATCATCGATCGTATCTTCTGAGAGGCCGATGATCTTGCCGATTTCCCAGCTGGTCTTGCCCGTTCCGACCAAAACTATGCAGTCGAGCTGCCGCTGGGTAAGTTGCGGCATCCTGGGAGCAGATACCGCGTCCTGATTGGTGATCCTGCGGGCGACTTCGAAGCAGAAGGTGGCGATCAGTTGAGCGCTTCCGATCAGGTCTGAGGTGATTTCGACGGGGCGGTCGCTGGCAAAGGAGCAGGTTCCACGATATTCGCCCGCCAGTGGTGGAACAGGAACGGTAAAGCCGTCCCGCAGCCCATGCGCCCGCGCCTGGTGCAAGATCCGGCGGTGCCGCCGGTTGAGGCGAATGATGTTGGGTACCTCGCGCCAGCTAAAGCCAGTCAAGCGACGATGGCTTGCCGTCAGGATCGGGTCGTCCTGAAAATAGCGGTTCTGCAAGATTTGCTCCATCCAGCCATCCTCATAACCCATCAATGTGATGGCATGCGCCGGCGGGCGCGCCAGATCGACATGATGAAGCAGGGCATATTGGTTGAAGCCGAGGGCTTTCGTCATTTCACGCAGCATTTCGCGCAGTCCGGCTTCGTCCGTGATCTCGCGGCAGCCGTCGATAAACTCGATCATTCTTGGTGACATGAGCATTGCTAAATCCCCTGTTGTCTGAGACTAGCTAAGCATTCGCGACCCCTCCATTGGCGCGCAGCTGCCTCCAATCACCCCCTTTCGGGTAGTAGGTGGACGCGCCGCCGCGTGAAATATTTGTGACAGTTTTGCGAAGGGGTGAACATAGATGGGCGGATCACGCAGCAGGGATTTTTTCGCCATATCGGCGAGACTTACAGGGATTTCGGGGGTTCGTGTCGTCTTGGCGTTTAGGGGGCTCTCGCCTCGTCTTCCTGGTTCCCCTCCAAGCGCTTTTCTCGCCGGTTTTTACAGGTGATCCTGTGGAACGGAACGAACCCGGACGGGGAAATGCGCGGCGCATCGAAACGTGCTTGACCCTGATAGCCAACCGTCAACTGATAGGCAGGCATATCGGGTTTGATTTGTGCGCCGATCCCGCCTGGGACATGTTGCTGGACCTTTACATCTCGGAGAGTCGCGGTCGCGACATCGCAATATCGAGCCTTGCCAGCGCGGCCAACGTTCCTCCAACGACTGCGCTTAGCTGCATAAGGACGATGCGGGAACGTGGGTGGGTCTACCGTCAGTCCGATCCGGGAGACGGTAGGCGGATCTATATCCGGCTGACGGACAAGGCCCATGTTGCGCTGGCTGCCATTCTGGATGGGATGGCGGATCGGACGAGCGAGTCCTGACGGTTCTGGCCCGTTGGCGGGAGAGGAGGGGGAGGAAGGGTGCGAATTCAAGTATCAGGAGTTCGCAATGTCATCCCAAGCCTTCCCCAGCAGCGCGGCGCGCTATGATGAACCTGTTGGCCCAGCCGGCACCGAGATCGATGTCTTCACGCTTCTACGAGAGGTTCGTTCGGCTTTGCAGGTGGCGCCTATACGCCAGTTTGGTCCACACCGCCGACGTCGAAATGCCGCACTTGCTCGCAATATCGATGCCTACCTCCAGAGAGATGAGCCGACCCCGCTTGCTCTCGCTGCGGAGGCGGCAGCCCGTTTTACGGGCACGCCCGTTGGCGTCATGGTGGATTCCGGTGAAACGCATATCGTTTCGACAACTGCCGGGGTCTGGCTTCGCGCGCGGCTCCTCGTCGACTGGGACGCGATCCTTCCCCTGCTGGCAAATTTCGTCAGCTCCCGCTATGCTGGCGCAATCGCAGCGTTACCGGAGACGGCGCGACAGGTATTTATGCTGCACCGATTTGGCGGTCTCGACCTCGGCGAAATCGCCAGTCGCTTCGATCATGATATATCGACCTGTGAGCGCCTGCTTGCCCAAGCGCTCGCCAATATAGCCCGAACTATCGACCATATTGAGCAATAGGGATCATGCATCGAGCGTGGCATCCGCGTGCGCCGTTGGCTTTTAGTCCGCTTTCTGATCGGGCTCTTGGCTTGCGCGGACAACGTCGATGGCATGCTGCAAGCGCATTGCGCCAAGACCATCGTCGATCGCTTCTAATTCCGCCAGCGCCCGCTCCATCAGCCTGATCGCGCTTGATCGTCTTGCGGCAGCATCTTCGCTTGCGATCATGTGAATTTCCCCTGCTCTCAGCCGGCGGCACGCCTTGCTCAATGAAGGATCAAGGCGTGCGGCCCCTGAGAACCGGATGTTCGAAAACCCGCCACTAGACGAGCGCGAGCGCCTTTAGCCGGATGGCCTGGACATACGCGCCCGCCATCCGGTCGAAGGAGCAATCGACCGGCTCTAGTGGTTCGAGGTTTCGACGCCTCGGCCCGCCTGCTGGCGGACGCGGCAACTCATAATCGAAAATGACGCAAATCCAAGCACTCTTGTCATCGGCCTGGATCGGACCCGCCGATAGGAAGCGCATGGAGCGCTGCCTACGGCGCCGGAAATCTATGGCGAACAACTCGTGGGCGCGTCCAACCAATAGGGAACCACCCCAGATGAGCACACATCTCGAAAGGATCGGTGAAGCGCTCGTCCGCAAACTGGGCGGCCACTGGAGACACGGGAAAGGCATGTGCCGCTGTCCCGCCCATCTGGACAGAAAGCCCAGTCTTTCGATCCGGGTCGGGACCAGTGCGCTCCTCTACAAATGCTGGGCGGGTTGCGATACGCGCGACGTCATTCGCGAAATATTGAGACTCGATGAGAAGGCTCTCGATGCCATCGAGACGGACGTGCCGGCTCCTCCGTCTTTCGCGACTGACCTGTGGCGTCGGCAGCGTGCCCTCCATATCTGGGACGAGGCCCGGCAATTGAGCGGTACGCCCGCGGAAATCTACCTTCGTCGTCGGCGAATTGCGATCTTGCCGCCCGCTTTGCGCTTTCATGCCCGAACTCCGCTCGGCGGCGAGAGACTGGATTACCGGCCGGCGATGATCGCGGCCGTGCACGAGGCCGGCCGCTTCGTCGCCATACAGCGGACATTCCTTGATCGCGAAGATGCCCGCCGCGCGCGCGATCTGATCGACCCCCGGATGATGCTCGGGCGACCCCATCGCGGTGCTGTCATGCTTGCGCCATCTGGTCCGACCCTTGGCCTCGCCGAAGGCGTCGAAACCGCGGTTTCTGCAATGATGTTGTTCGACATTCCTGTCTGGGCGGCACTTGGCTCTGAGCGCCTCAACCATGTCGCAATACCGACCGCCGTGAACCGCCTCGTCCTCTTTCCCGACAATGATCTGGCCGGCGAGATCGGGACGGCGAAAGCCATGGCCGCCTACGCGATGCCAGGCCGCCTGGTCGAAGTGGAATTTCCGCCGTCCGGCTTCAAGGACTGGAACGATGTCCTGCGGGCGGGAGGGGAGGGAGTGGGGAAGTGGTGGCGGCAAGTGGTCTGATGATCGGGCCGCCCCCGTCAGGAGACTATTCTCATGACCCAACTTCCCATCCTCGTACCGGCGGCAAATCTCACCAAGTCGCCCAGCAATGTCAGAAAGGTGAGCGACGCCGTGGCCGATGCGCAGCTTGAGGCCAACATTGCGGTCAAGGGCGTGCGGCAAAATCTCATCGGCGTTCCCGTCTCCCGCAAAAAGGGCCACTACCGCATCATCGCAGGCGGCCGCCGTCTCGATGCGGTCCATCGCCTGATCGAGAAGGGCGCCTTCGATCCAGCCTATCAGGTCGCCGTCCTCGTTCTGGGCGATGCCAAGGACGTGATCGAGACCAGCCTGGAGGAGAATATTTTTTCTCTGGCCATGAATCCCGCCGACACCTGCCGGGCGTTCCAGGATATCATCGAGATCGAGGCCAAGACCCCGGAGGATGTCGCCAAGCGCTTCGGCCTCACCGAGCGGTTCGTACGGAGCCGTCTGCGCCTTGCCGATCTCGCTGACCCGATATTCGACGCCCTGCGCAACAGCGAGATCACGCTGAACATCGCCGTTGCCTATGCGAGCAACAGCGACCGCATCAAGCAGGCCGAAGTCTTCGAACTGCTCAAGGACGGCCCGTATCGCAGCAACGTCAATGAGATCAAACGCCAGTTGGCCGAGAATACCTATGTCGGCAACGATCCCAAGGCGCTTTTGGTCGGCCGCGCCGCCTATATCGAAGCAGGTGGGCGGATCGACCCCGATCTCTTCACCGATTCGACGACCGAGCGCTGGATCGACGGCGACCTTCTCAACCGGCTCGCGGCGGAAAAGCTCGCCAGTGCCGCCGAATCAATGCGCGAACGCGATGGTTTTGCAGAAGTTCGGGTTCTGCCGACCACCCACGTCACTTACAATGATACCTGGGACCTTCGGCCACTCAAGGGTGAGACGCCACCTCTCACTGATGAGCAGCAGAGCCGCCTCGACGAAATCAAGACCGAGCTTGAAGCCGCTAACGAGGCTTATGAGGAAGCCGGGGACGAAGGCACTGCTCCGCTTGCCAACCGCATCGAACTGCTTGAGGCTGAGTATCGCTCGATCGAAAAGCCCGCGCCGACCCTGACCGACGAGCAGAAGGCAGGCGCTCTTGCCTATGTCGTCATAGGCCATGACGGTCAGCCGCGTCTGCACGAGCAGCTATACGTCGCTACGGCCGAGGAACCGCCCGCAGCGCGCGCGAGCTTTGACAGCCTGGAAGAAAGGACGATCGAAACCGAAGCCACCTCGCCGCGGGACAAGCTCACCTACAGCCTTCGGCTCGCCCAGGAACTGGCGGAGATGAAGAGCGAGTTGCTGCGGGTCCATATCGCCAGTGACCCACGTTTCGCGCTTGATCTGGGTACGTTCTGGATGGTCGACAAGGCAAGGCGCACCGATGACGCTGCCGATCTTGCAACCGAACTCACCGCCGACCAGCCTGGTTCGGCGCTGCTCGATTTCCACAGCGAGACGATCGCGGCCGAGGAATGGGCCAGGATCGACGACGCGCTCGACCGCAGTTGGATGGATGCCGGGAGTGTCACGCAGCGCTACGATGCTTTCTGCGCCCTTCCCGACGAAGCCCGCGCAGCATGGCTCGCCCGCGCCGTCGCTCGGACGCTTCGGCCTGTGGTCCTGGGGAGGGAGGGCGAAGCCCTTATCAATCATCTCGGCGGCAGGTTCGACATTGATGAAGCCGCCTGGTGGCGCCCGACAGCGAAAAACTATTTCGACCGGCTGAGCGGCAAGGCCGCGATCCTTGATCATATCGAAGAGGTCGGCGGAAAGGATCTGGCACTCCGATACAGCGCTTCGAAAAAGCATGATCTCTCGACCTCGGCCGAGAAGATGTTCGCCGGCGCCGTGCCGCTTGAGCCTGAAATCCGCGAAGCCGCAATGCGCTGGGTGCCCGATGCGATGCGCTTTAAGAAGCCTGCGGCAAAGTTGCATTGCGATCCGACAAATGGTGCGGACGGCGCGGGCGAAGAAGGCACGCTTCCGCAGGCTGCCTGATTCAGAGTCCGATCTTCGTGGCCGTAGCCTCATGCTGCGGCCACGTCTTTTCCGGCGGACCCTCACCGGGTTCCTGCTCCCATATGCCGGAGCCGTCACATGGCCGATATCACCCAACTTCCCGTCATGAGGGCGAGTGACGCAGAGGCCATCGGCTTCGCGCGCTTCAACGACGTTCCCACATTCCCGCTCGACATCCCCGACGGCGATTTCACGATCAGTATGAAAACCACCGATGGCAGGCGCATGACTATCTTCTTTGGCGCCTACCGTCGTGGCGCGCCGCCGCGCTTCGTCGATATCCAATATCATGACAACGGCACCATGATCTCGAACGCCAACGGCGGCATGTCGCCGACCTTCGACATGTTCACCATCGGGCGCGGCGGCCGCATTGCCTATGACAGCCGGAAGCACCCGGCAGACGACAAGCCGTCGATCACCGTAATTCTGCTGGGACCAGACGACAGCGATCAGAGAGACGCCTGATCCCAGGGCCGCCCGCACCCAAAAGGATCAAGCTCCGCGCCATGTCCATGTCCCACGCCTCTGCCCCACGGAGGGAAGGGGGAGTGGGGCGGTGGGCCGCGATTGGCCTGATCCACTCCGGAGTTCTGCCATGACACAACCGATGCTCGCGCTCGTTTTCCCCGACGAGCCGGAGAACCCCAAATCCACGCAGTTGATCGCTGTCGCCACACATCTTGCCGGCCTTCTTGGCAAAGGACAGCCGGTCCGGCGCCAGGACCTGACGCGCCTCATGGAGGAGGTCTTTGCGGCGTCGGACGCGAGCGGCGCCTGGTCGATGCGCGACGCCTATGACGCCCTCGAAGCCGCGCAGGTCATCCTGCTCAAATCCTCCCCGCCCGCCTTCGGCCTCGAACTCGCCGGTCCCGAGGCGTTCTCCTCGCTGCGCCGGTTCGAGCGGGCACTGCCGACGCAAACCTATCGCAGCGAGCATCAGGTGGAGATGCAGCAGTTCAGCACGCCGATTTCGCTGGCGTGGCTCGCGGCGCAGGCGGCCTGCATCAGCAGCGATGATCATGTGCTCGAACCCTCTGCCGGTACGGGAATGCTGGCTGTCCACGCCATCCGAGCGGGCGCCGCCGTGAGCCTCAATGAGCGGGACCCGGGCCGTGCCGATTTGCTCGGCAGGCTGCTCGGTTCTCCTGTCACAACGCACGACGCCGAATTCATCAACGATCTGACCGCCATTGGCTCTCCACCGACCGTCGTCCTCATGAACCCGCCGTTCAGCCGCAGCGACGGACGGGGCAAGGACCGCTTCGCCGGTGCCCGGCATCTGCGCGCTGCGCTTCTGCGCCTCGCACCGGGTGGGCGCTGCGTGGCCATCATGCCTCCGAATTTTGCCGCCGATGGCACGGCTGCCACAGGCTATGCCATGGTCTGCGAGACGGTGGCGCCCCGCTTCGAAATCACCATCCTGGGCAATCCCTACGCCAAGCACGGGACCAGCATCGCTGTCCGCCTCGTGATATTCGACAAGGGCTGGACAGGCACGACCGAACGTCACACGGCGCAGACGATCGAGGAGGCGGCGGCACTGGTTTCTGCAATTCCGCCGCGGCTTGGATCGCCTGATCCCGAACCCCAGCCGCCTGCTCCGGCTGTCATTCCCGTCACGGTTCGCAAGGCGACCATGTTATCGCCCTCCGCCATTTTCGGCGGGCTGCAAAAGCGTGTCCTTGCTGCGCCAGATCGGATAGCGGCCGACAGCAGCGCGAAGCCCGTCATCTACCAGATCCGCGACACGCCATTGCCCGCCGGTGATCCGATCGGCCATTATGCTCCCTGGCGCCTGGCAAGGATAGATATCCAAGGAGCGAGGCCGCATCCCGACCAACTGGTCGAGTCCGTCGCCATGGCTTCGGTCCTCCCGCCAGCCCCAAGCTATCGCCCGATGTTGCAGGCCCACGCCTTTGCCGCCCTTTCCGACGCGCAGCTCGAAACTATCATCCACGCGGGCGAGGCGTGCGAACGCGACCTCAAGGGGACATTTTCGCCCAACAGTGCCGGCGACCAGCTTCATGAAGATCCCGATGGCGCCGTCTATCGGACGGGCTATTTCGTCGCCGATGGAACCGGCGTCGGCAAAGGTCGAGAAGGCGCCGGCATCATTCTCGATCAGTGGAATCGCGGGCGTCGCCAGGCGATCTGGCTCAGCCGCAGTTCCGCCCTGATCGAGGACGCCCGCCGCGACTGGAGCGCGCTCGGCGGCATACCGATCGACATCCAGCCGCTCGACGCCTTTCCTCTAGGGACCCGCATCGGGATGGAAAGCGGCATCATCTTCCTGACCTATACGACCCTTCGGTCCCAACGCCATGATCGCGCGTCGCGGCTTCAGCAAATGCTCGACTGGGCGGGTCCTGACTTCGACGGAGTCATTCTGCTCGACGAGTCGCACGCGCTCGGCAACGCCGCAGGCACGGAAACGGAATTCGGCGCTGCCAAAGGGTCAGAACAGGGCCTGACCGGGGTTCGCCTCCAGATCGCGCTCCCGCGTGCCCGCGTTATCTATGTATCGGCCACCGGCGCGACCAAGCCCGAAAATCTGAGCTACACCACGCGCCTCGGCCTTTGGGGACCAGGCACCGCCTTCCACAACCGCGACGACTTTCTGGGCGCCATGGAGGAGGGCGGCATCGCCGCGATGGAAATCGTGGCGCGCGATACCAAGGCGATGGGTCTCTATACAGCGCGCGCCTTGAGCTTTGCCGGTGTCGAATATGACCCGCTCGAACATAGGCTGACCCCAGCCCAGGTCGAGATTTACGATGCCTATGCGAATGCCTGGGCAGTGATCCACCGCGGTGTTTCTGCCGCGCTTGAGGCCGCCAATATCGTCGATCGTGCGTCCGGTCGGACATTGAACGCCATGGCCAAGGGCTCGGCGCTCAGCCGCTTCGAGAGTTCCAAACAGAGGTTCTGGTCGGCCGTGTTGATCTCGATGAAGATGCCGTCCCTCTTCGCGGCGATCGAGGCTGAGCTTGCCGCCGGTCATGTCGCGGTCGTGCAGCTTGTCACCACATCCCAAGCCATTCTCGACCGTCGCCTAGCCGGCCTGTCTCCGCAAGAGCGGGCGCATCTCGATCTGGAACTCTCGCCCCTGGCGACGATGATAGATTATCTCAAAAATGCGTTTCCGATCCAGCAGATGCGCGTTTTCACGACAAGCGATGGCTCGCTCCGCTCCGAACCGCTGCGCGACGATGCCGGGGACATGGTCCAGTGCGCCGAGGCCATCGCTGCCCGCGACGCGCTGATCGAAGACCTCTGCGCGATGCCACCGCTACCGGCCGCCCTCGACGCCCTGCTGGCGCATTTCGGGACTGATCTTGTTGCCGAAGTGACGGGCCGCTCGCGTCGGATCGTGGTTGGCCCCGATGGGCGCCAGAAGCTCGAGCGCCGTGGCGCGCGCGCCAATATTGCCGAGACCCAGGCCTTCATGGACGGCCGCAAGCCGATTCTCGTGTTCTCCGATGCTGGCGGGACTGGTCGTTCCTACCATGCCGATCTGGATTGCCGGACTGCACACAAGCGGCGCATCCACTTCCTGCTTGAGCCGGGCTGGCGCGCGGATGTCGCGATCCAGGGGCTGGGTCGTACCCATCGCACCAACCAGAGCGTGCCGCCGGTGTTTCGCCCGGTGACTACCGACTGCAAGGGCGAACGCCGCTTCATTTCGACCATCGCGCGCCGTCTCGACAGCCTCGGTGCACTGACGCGGGGCCAACGGCAGACCGGCGGCCAAAATCTCTTCGATCCGGCCGACAACCTGGAGAGCGATTACGCGCGCGAGGCGCTCACCCAATGGTATCATCTGCTCCACGGCGGCAAGCTTTCGAGCGTCAGCATGACGCAATTTGTCGACCTCACCGGCCTCAAATTGACCGACGAGCAGGGATCGCTCGTCGACAAGCTGCCGCCGATCCAACGCTGGCTCAATCGCATCCTGGCGCTTCGGATCGCGACACAGAACGCAATCTTCGACGAATATATGGGCTTGATCCAGGCGCGGGTCGATGCCGCGCGTGAGGCCGGAACCCTGGATGTCGGCATCGAGACGATCCGGGCCGAACGGCTGATCGTCAAATCCGAACGGGTTTTGCGCACTGATCCGGTAAGCGGCGCGCAGACGAGGCTGTTGCGGCTCGAACTCCATCTTCGGCCGCGCGTCATGCGTTGGAAGCGCCTCATGCAGATCTGGGATGGAACAGCCGACATCGCATTTCTCTACAATCCTCGGTCGAAGCGGATTGCGCTCAAGGTGCCATCCTGGTCGATCACCGACGAGGAAGGGCGCATCGTCCCTATGTGCCAGCTCGTTCGGCCGACGGGCGCATCCCGTATCCATGAAGCCGCTCTGTGGAACAGCAAATGGCAGCGGATAGACCGCGACGAATTCCAGCAGCTCTGGGAGGCTGAGGCGACGCAGGCGGAAGCTCAGGTCGACATCGAGACTGTCAACGTCGCTACCGGGCTGCTGCTACCGGTGTGGCACAGGCTTCCACAAGACGATGTCCGCGTATGGCGGATCGATGACGGCGAGGGGGCCTCGATCCTGGGGCGCCTCATTCCGCCCTTGGCTTTGGCCGAACTCGAAACCGCATTCGGTCTTGACGGCAGCATCGAGCTGAATGCGGCGGAGCTCTGCGGAACGGCCCAGAAGGGGTCGGCTATTGCAATCCCGGGCCTGGGCGGTGCCACGCTTCAGAGCGCGATGGTGAACGGCACACGCAGGCTGGAAATCCGCGGCTACCGGTCCGAAGACCGCGAGCGACTGAAAGCGCGTGGTGTGTTCAGCGAGGTCATTGCGTACAAGACCCGCCTGTTCATTCCGATCGACCGATCGGTCGAGGTTGTCGACGCAATATTGGCGATGACCAAAATATAGTTTTCGGCGCCAAGCAGGCCGCCCCATCAACTGGATCGGGCGGCCTGCGGCCCGAGCGGGCCGCCGCTGACCCGTCGCTGCCCGAGAGACGGCGGCATCCCCCAATTCCCCATGTCCGAGGATCGCATGCACGAACGTCGTCGCAAGGCGATGGCTGCGCTGCTCTGCCGCAGCCAGCCGCGCCATGATCTCTATACCGTCTTTAGCGATTGCATGGAGGTCATGGCGATCGCCATGGCCAACAGCGTCGACCGGCCCCAGTTCGACCGAAGGGAAGCCCGCTATCTGCAAATCGTGCGGCAGTATCGTTCTGATGTCGTCGACCTCTTTCCGCGCGTCTTGGCCGAACTTGTGAACGCGCTCGAAGCGGGAATATCGGACGTGCTGGGTCCGCTGTTTCACGATTTTGAACTGCACAACAAGGCGCGGGGCCAATTTTTCACGCCTTATTCCATCTGTCAGATGATGGCCGACGTCTCCTTTGCCGATGAGGCCGATTTGCGCGCGCGCATTGACCAGCGAGGCTATATTCGCGCCATGGAGCCTGCCTGCGGCGCGGGCTCCATGGTCATTGCGCTGGCTGAAACCATGAAAGCGCGCGGCATCAATTATCAGCGCCACCTCCATGTGACCGCCATCGATATCGACCCTCGCGCGGTCCATATGGCCTATAGCCAGTTGTCGCTTCTGCACGTCCCGGCGCATCTGATGGTCGGTAATTCGCTGTCCGGTGAAATCGCCGAACACTGGTTCACGCCCGCGCACATATTTGGAGGCTGGAACGCACGTCTTGCCGCCGTCCGCGATGATGAGGTGACAGGAGGACCGATCACTCCAATTCCCAATATGCATGCGCCGGCGCTGGTCGGACAGCCCGCCGAAGTGCCCCCGGTCGCCGCGCCGGCTGCACCGCGCCAGCTCAGCCTGTTCTGATCGCCAGGTCTGCGTAATTTCCGCCCGCAAGATTTTCGCCAGATCGCGTTTCCCCAGGCCAGGCTGTGGTTCGCGCGGCAAGCGGTCGACGTCCATCGTAACGGCCTGGATGCCTGAGACCGACCAGGCTCGCCGAGGGCGCGGCCAGCTTGGAGGGAAGGGGGTGGGGAAGGGGTGGTCGATCCGAGGCGGATTGGCTGTTTCCTTTAAGGAGTATCCACCATGGCCACGCTTGCCCAGCATATCGATGTGCCCCAGGTTTCCGGCGCCTACAAGGTCGACATTTCCCAAGGCCGCAACATCGGCAGGGTCTCATCGGAATGGTATTCTCGTCCCGACGACGAGAAATTCCTGTCGCTCAATGACCTCTATGACAATGTTCGGCGCCGTGCCGACCGCGCTCGCACCCGTGTCGTCGAGAGCCGTGATGTCCGCGTCGAGGCGAGGATGGACAATGCCGAACGGCTGAGCCTGATCGTACCGGGCGAGGCCGAGCCGATCGCGCCCACCAACTGGTCGTTCGGACAGCTTTGCAGCCTGGTCGGCGCACCGGCCTCCTATCTGCGCTACCTGCCAGCCTCTCTTGCAGGCATCAATCTCCAGCATGGGTTGCTCAGCCATCGTGGCGAGCAGGTGAAGCTGCTTAACACCCATGAAGGGCGGTCCGAACTGCGCGCCGTTACCGGACCCGACTATGGCCGTATCTGGGATCATGAACTGGTCGCGGCCGTGATGAAGATCGCCGGGAACGGGGTCTCGGACACGCGCTGGAAGGTGCCGGGCGTTCTCGACTGGGGATCGATGCGCTATAACCCTCATGTCGACGTCACCCGCGAGACCACGACGCTCTACGCGTCCGATCGCGATGTTTTCCTGTTTCTGGTCGACGATACGCACCCGATCGAGGCGGGCAAATTGCCCAATGGTGAGCCTGATCTCTTCTTTCGTGGCTTTTACTGTTGGAACTCAGAGGTCGGCTCCAAAACACTGGGAATAGCCACTTTTTATCTCCGCGCCGTGTGCATGAACCGCAACCTGTGGGGCGTTGAGAATTTCGAGGAGATCTCGATCCGGCATTCCAAGTTCGCCGCCAATCGCTTCGCGCACGAAGCCGCGCCCGCACTCGAAACTTTCGCGGACTCCTCTGCTGTGAGCTTTGTCGAGGGCATCAAGACCGCGCGGGGCCGCATTGTCGCACGCTCGGACGAGGACCGTGAGACGTTCCTGCGCAAGAATGGGTTCTCCAGAACCGATACCGCCAAAATCATTCAGTCGGTGATTGCCGAGGAGGGGCATCCCCCCGCCAGCCTGTTCGACTTCGTTCAGGGCATCACCGCCCACGCTCGCGCCAGGTCGAACCAGGACACAAGGCTCGAAATCGAAGGCAAGGCCCGAAAGCTCTTCGCCAAGGCGAACTGACCTTCCGCGTCTCGCGGGACTCGGCCCCCGGCCACTCCGCGCGGCGCCAGCTAAATTCACCCCGATCCCCCCAGGCGGGCCGCCTCGATTTCGGTCGGGGCGGCCCTTTTCGTACCGAAAGGATATCATCATGATCGCTTCCTCGCACATCGCCTTCCAGCGCTTCACCATCGACGTCGAATTTTCGAGCGGCGGCGAACCCTATGCGACCCAGACCTATGAGGTCGAGGCCGCCGACTGGTTTCTCGCCGAGCGCGAAGCGCTCGAGATGTCGGTCAACAGTCCCTACGACAATGCCCGCATCCCGGATCTCACGCGTCGCGCGATCGCCCGATAGGCATCCCTTTTCCTCCCGCTCCCCGATCCCCGGCTTCCGGCTGCTGCCGGAGGCAGCGGCTTTTCCGCGCCATGGGAGGGAAGGGGGGCGGGAGAAATGGGCCGGGGGCGCCCGATGCACAAAACCCGGCCCCTTCGCATTCCACGAGGAGAACAGCCTTGAACACTCCAAAGCCAAGCCGCACTGCCTCGCTGCCGCTTTCCCTCATTACGCCGGGATATAATCCCAGGCGCTATTTCGACCGCAGTAAACATGACGAACTCGTAGCCTCGATGCGCCTGCGCGGCGTGCTTCAGCCCATGCTGGTTCGCCCTATTGGTCATAGTGACGACGCCTTTGAGATTGTTGCAGGTGGCCGCCGTTTTCGGGCAGCTCTCGAAGCCTTCGGAGCCGAGGGGCAAGTTCCCGTTATCATCCGCGAGATGACCGATCAGGAGGCACTCGAGGCCGCGATCGACGAAAATGATGTTCGCGATGATGCGTCGGAAACCGAGCAGGCCGATGCGGCTGTCCGTGTCCTCGCCGCGTGCCATGACGACCGCGCCGAGGCCGCGAGGCGTCTGGGCTGGTCCAAGGCCAAGCTTGATCGCCGCCTTGCGCTCGCCAATCTCTCTGAAACCGTGAAACTCGCCCTGGACGAGCGCCGGATCAAGGTGGGGCACGCTGAACTGCTCGCGGCCGTTCCTGCCGACAAGCAGGACAAGGCGCTGGAAACGATCCTCGGCTCCGGCCTCGACGTCGGGAAGACGCGCGATCTCCTTATGCGTGTCACGCAGGATCTCGCCAGCGCCTGCTTCGACAAGACCGAATGCATGACCTGTCCCTTCAATTCCGCGGCCCAGCGCGCGCTCTTCGAGACCCATATCGACGACGGTCATTGCACCAACACGGGATGCTTTGAACTCAAGACCCAGACCGCCGAGATGATCCGTTTCGAAGAAGAGGAATGTGCGCAAAGGGCGGCAAGGGCTTCTGCTCCACCTGCGTCAGACGATGCTGACGATGACTATGAAGACGACGCTATCGACGACATCATGGCTGACCCCCGCGAGCCTTCGATCTATCAGACCGAAGCTGCCACGGAGAATGCGGCGAGCGTGCGTGCTGCTTCGCCTTCGGCGCGGAACACGTCCAGCCCGGCGGCAACGACCAAGGCGGGCGTCTCCGCCCAATCGATCGCCGCGCGAACCGCGGACCTGCGCGAAGCGACCTGGCGCACTGCGCTCGCCCGAACCCTCGCGGGCAATCCCACGCACGCCCATAGCGCGGTCCTGGTCGCGGCAATGTCCGGGACGCTTCCGCAGATCAAGGCCGACACATTGAAGGCGCGCGCTGGTCTGCTGGTCAACGCTATCTTTCCGGACCTCGACTATCGTGCGCAAATTAAGGAAATCCGGGCGCTCTCGGATGAGCAAGCGGCAAATGTCCTGTCGGCCATCGGCGCAGCCTATGCCAGGGATACGTCGAGCTTCGGCCATGTCGCCGACCTTGCGCGGGCCTTCCACGTCGATCTGCGGGACGTCTGGCGCGTCGATCAGCCGTTCCTCGAACGCTACACCAAGGACGAACTCAAATTCATCGCGCGGGAATGCGGTCTCGTAGCGCATATGGGCGAGAAGGGGTTCGCCAAGCTGCTGGGCTCGAAAAAGCCCGAGATCATCGCGGGCATGCTCAATCGGATCGGGTTCGATTGGGCCGGACGGCTGCCCAGTTGCATGACGCTCGACGGCCAATATGGGCCGCCCCCGGGCGAAACCGCCCGCCAGGATGACGCGCAGACCGCGAAACTCGCTGCCTGACCCTCTCGCCACCCACCAAATAAGGAACGACAGTCATGCTGATTGCAAGCCTGCTCCCGCTGCTGAGCCGTTATTCGCTGGGGTTCGATCTCGTCTCTGGACCCGATGAAACCGTCACCCTCACGATCGTTCCGCGCAAGGCCGAAGGTGCGGATCACAACCTGAGCTCCGGCGAAAGCCGGCCAATCTCCATCACGGCACGCGCCGCAGAGATTGATGCCGAACTGGCAAGGGGCACCGATGGCGCACTTGGCCAGCTTATCGCCTCGCGCAAGACGCTCGCAGACCAGATCGCAGAGCAGGAGGAGGCCGCTGAAGCCGCAAGGGCCAGTTCTGCCGAGGCGGCGAAGGCGAAGGCCGCAACCGTCAAGCCGACCCCGCCCGCCGCCGTCGCACCTGCCCCTGCCCAAAGCAGCCCGCCCGCCAGCGCCAAACCCGATGAGCCCGCCAGCCTCTGGTGACAGCCGGCACTGACCCCATCACCCTATCAGACGAGGTTCATCATGCAGATCAACCAGCTTACCCGCGCCTACCGATATGACGGTATCGACCTTCCGGTTCCGCCGCATCTTGCCGAGGACCGCGCCGCGCTGCGCGCCTATCACGCAACCCTTTACCCGGCGATTCTGAACGCCGAGATGGTCGATGGCGGCGTCGTGGGCGGCGTTCACGTCACCGAGTATCGGCGCGCCGTCGGCACCAAGGGCTGACCATGGCGCGAGAGAACCGGCCAGCCCTTGTAGCCGCTAACCGCAAACCCCTTCGCGAATGGATCGAGGCTGACGATGGCGACACGACCTGCTCCGCCCTGCCTGCCAGCAGCGCCCAGGCCCAGACACTCCACGCGGGGATTGCGCTCGGCCCGAACGAGGGCTCGAACGAAGCCCGCGAAGCCCTTGCGCCCCCCGCAGGTCTGCGCCTTCCTCCCCTCGGTTGACCTTGCCGGACGGGCCGTCGCGCTCTCGGCCGATATTCCCACGATCTTCGATCAGCCGCTTGCATCGCATCACAAGCTGATCGGCCGCTGGGTCGCCGAACGCGAAGAGACTGCCAGGGCATTCACCCGCGCAGCGGCTCGTAGACATATCGAGCGGGTCTTCGATGCAGCCGTGATGGAAATCCTGTCCTCCATCGATTGTGTCGATCTACGGATCGCCGTCCTTGGCAGCGAGGAGGAAGCTTCACCCGCGATCGCCATCATCTGCGAGAGCCTGGGGCAAATCGACCTTGGTTGGATCGAGGCCAGCAACGCCCCGACATCCTGGCGGGCGACAGCCTACAGGGCGCTCGAAGAGAAGCTGGGGAGAGTGCTGCCTATCTTCGGCTATGACGACCTCTTCAACCAGATCTCTATGTATTATTGGGACGGCGAGACCGAGGACGAGCCGGCTCGCCAAAGCCTGATCTACCATTATGGCGTCGATGCCGAGGAGCTCGACGAAATGACGCTACCGTCAGAATTGAACGCCCGGCGGCCTGACTGGATGATCGCGGCCAATGCGGCGCCGCGCAGACGGTTGCCGGCCGCTCTTCGCGGCAAGCTCAACGCTCTCGATCGCGCATACCAGGCCCTTGCGGAAATAGATCCAGAGCGAAATGCCTGGACGTTCGACTACGAAATCGTCTGCGACTACATCCCCGGCATCGAGGAGTGCTCGTCCCTGCCGCCCTTGACGCTCGTTCCCTTCGGGCATTTCACGCGCGAGCTGGACGAAGTGGCCCGGCACGGCATGGAAATGGGCTTCATGGACATCGCCGGCCTTTGTCCGCTGTCGGATGCGAGCCAGATTGACGACTGGTTCACCTCGCTGCGCCTCGGCGCCCAATTCCTGGCTTGTGTCCAGGACCTGATCCAGTTCGATCCAACCAAATCGGGAGGCCGTCATGTCCGACCATAGCAGCTATTTTGAGGCCAGTGGCGGCGGCCTGGTACTGACCAGCGCCATCCTGCTTTATCGGAACGAACCGCCCCGTAACCTGCGGACCTATGCGAACCGCGAAGCTGCGCCCGCTTTCGCCAGCATCCATAGCATCAAGCATGATGGTGAAGGCCAGCCGACAATCGCCGCTGGCGTCCCGCTGTCGCGCGCGCACCTGCGTCAATGGACGCAGGCGCTGGGACGGACCGTCGTGCCCGAGATCCTGCCCGACAATGTCCTGGTCGCGCATCCCGACATGATCGCCTGGTGGGTTCCGGCGCGCGTGCGCCCTGCCTATTTCGCGCTGTCCTCTCCACCGACTGGTCTGCGGCTTCTCTCTGCACGAACGACCGTGCCGGTCCCATATCCCGCCCATCTGTTGGTCGCCACCAGATCCGGGCTCGGCGTTTATGCTCTTCCCGCAAACGCGCGCCCTACCGCCGATACGGAACTGCTGCACTCGCCTATTCTGAACGTCTTTATCAATGGCGGCCTTTGCTGGGGCAATATCCCCAAGCCTAAAGCGCTCAGCATAGCGTCCATTCCTGAATATGAGAGCGCGGTCTTCGACTCCTGGTCGACGCACCCAAATCCGGGCCAGGAACTGACGGTCAGAGGGAAGGGCGGGCTTGTCCGGCTGTGGGACGATCTCGCAGCGCAGGGCGAGCGCCATTTCCCGGTGAGGCGCCTCAAACCGTTCGGTGCGACCAATCGGTCTCAGGCCCGGCGACCGGCGGGCACGCAAGCGGCCACCACGATGACCATAGGCAGGCTCATCGCGATGAGCGCTGGGTCATGACCATGCTCGCCGATGATCCGACCTCGGCTGCGGTACTCGCCGCCATGCCCTGCTACCCGGTCCCACCCCAGGGGCGATCGCCGGGTCTCGATGCGCTCCGGACGGCCCGTGCCGGTCACGGCCTGGCCGTGGGCCGCGATGGCGTGATGCTTGTCCTGCGCAGGCCGTGGCTTACGCTCGAGGTCCGCGTGGCGCTGCCGATTGCCGCCTATCTCCCCTATGGCAGCATCGGCAATCCCAAGGCGGACCTGCGCTGTGGGTTCATTCCGCGCGTGTACCTAATGTCGGTTCTCGATCATTTCCGCGCTGCGCTCCCGAACGAGGCTGCCGCCTTCATCGTCTGGAACGAAAAGACGGGAGAGTTCGCGGTGAATTTTCCCGTCATCGAGGATGCGACGCCTTCACGCCTTGTCTACCGCACCCCGACCTTGCCGCCCGACTGGCACATGGTCTGCGACATCCATAGCCACGGACGCGGTGTGGCATATTTCAGCGCCACCGATGATGCCGACGATGCCCATGCGACGAAAATAGCGCTCGTATTCGGTCGCCTGGACCAACTGGACCGTCCCGTCATGGCATCGCGTCTTTGCGCTGGGGGCATGTTCCTGCCTTTGCCGCGAAGCCCATTTTCTGGAGGGTCCGATGCAGCCTGACACCTTGGAACGCCACTATCTTCCTGCCACCTTCCATAATCGCGCGATCAGGATCGTGCTGGTCGGCTGTGGCGGGAATGGGGCGCAGATGCTGATGGGCCTTGCCTCGCTCGATACGGCGCTCCGCGCGATTTCCTCCCGCTCGCTCGCCGTCACCGTAGTCGATGATGATATCGTCACCGAGGCAAATCTTGGCCGCCAGCCTTTCTATCGGTGTGACATCGGAAACGCGAAAGCGCGCACGCTGACCGAACGGATCAATCTGGCGCACGGGCTCGCCTGGAAGGCGGTCCATGGTCGCGCCCCCGGTGCGATCAGCCTCGACAGCGCAGATATCCTCATCAGCTGTGTCGACACGGCTGCGGCCCGCCGGGCACTGGGCGCGGCGCTAGGCGGACTCAGCGCCATGCCAGCCTATTGGCTCGATCTCGGCAATCGGGCGACCGATGGACAATATCTGATCGGCTGTCCGGCTCGCGGCACCGACGATGATCGCAGGCGTCTTCCGACGGTCCTCGAATATTTCCCGGAGCTTGTCGACGAGGGCGCGGTCGCGGACGACACCCCATCCTGCTCGGTCGCCGAGGCGCTCGAACGCCAATCTCTCTTCGTCAATCGCGTCGTGGCGAGCCACGCTCTTGCATTGCTGTTTGACCTTCTTGGCCGTGGTTCGATCGGCCATGCCGGCGCCTTTCTCAACCTCGCCAGCGGACAGGCCGTCCCGATCCCGCTGCCGCGAGACTGAAGCAGCGATCCTCCTGGGTGAACTGGGGTCGAGGCTCCGGCTGATTTCGGCAGCGGCTTGCCTATGGCTCCTCCGCCCTTGACGCAGATTGCATGGGCTTCGCCTCGCCGCCGATCGCCGCCCGCCAGTCGATCTGGCGACTGGGGAGGGGAGGGAGAGGCATTTGGTGGCGCCGAACTTGAGCGGTGCATTCGGCCGCTTCTCGGCCAGGCCTCCTCCAATCAAAGGATTTTGCCATGGACGTCATCGTGTCCAGAACCCGTCTTGCTGGTCCGCAGCCGATCTACCAATATCGCGCTCTCGTGCCGCTTGATGACGTTGCTGCCGCTCGGCGAGCGCGATGCGTTGTAATCCGGGCGCCGATCGGCGAGCAGCGCATCGCGTCGACCCGATTGTCCGATGTCATCGCACCGGACGCCTGGTTCGAGCGTCACCTTGCCATTGCCTGCGGCGATGCCGCGCGGCTCGCATGCGTTGCAAAAAGGATCGAGGCGCTGATCATTCGCGCCATCTACCCCGAGATGACGTCGCAATTGCCGCCTCTGACCTACGAGCTGGATCATGAGGCTGCGGACGCGACCTACCGTGTCATGGTCCTCGATCTCAATGGCAGCTTCGACTGCCTCGCCCCTGATATCGACACTTTGATGGCGAGTGATCTTGGCCTTTTCCAGGGCTGCGATCGCCGTGCGGCCTGAAGGCGAGGAGGCAGATCATGTCCCAGATTATCGAGACGACGGTTTATCAACTCGACGAACTGGACGCATCAGCCCGAGATCGAGCGCGCGACTGGTATCGGCGCAATGCGACCGATGAGGATTGGCACGAGTTCCCGTTCGCAGATTTCGTGACTGTCTGCGAAATCCTCGGGGTCTCGCTGTGGACCCAGTCCGTGCGTCTCATGGGCGGGGGATATCGAGCTGAGCCGAAAATCTATTTCTCGGGCTTTTCGAGCCAGGGCGACGGGGCCTGCTATGAGGGCGGGTATCGCTTCGCGCGTGACAGCGTAGGGCGAATGCGCGCCCATGCGCCGCAGGACGCCGGCCTCCATGCCATCGCTACCCGCCTTCTCGACGTCCAGCGACGAAATTTCTACCAGATCAGCGCTGAGATCCGCCATGCCGGTCGATACTGCCATGAATATAGCATGCAGATCGCGGCCCGCCGGGAAAGTGCGACCGGTCAGGATATGAGCAACGCGGACGAGGAGGCCGTGATCGACGCGCTTCGCGATCTGGCTCGCTGGCTCTACCGCCAGCTGGAAGCGGAATATGATTTCATAACGGCCGATGAGCAGGTCGATGAGGCCATTCGCGCCAATAGATACAGCTTCACCGAAGATGGCCGTCGCTTCGGCTGACGTCCGCCCGATATCTCGTTGACCAGCCGCCTTCCAGCACCGGATTATTCCCACTGGAACACCCCTGCTATAATCGCTATATATTTCTCACTGAGTAGCGAAACTAGGATGAAGCTGATGGTAGCCGCTTCCGCAATAGACAAGCAAGCTGGTTCCGGCGCGAATCGGCGCGGCCGTGGGAAAGGCCGCCCATTTTATGCTTCTTCTGGGCTTGCCGCCTCGGCGGTCGCGGATGGGCGCGTCCTGGTCGACCTCTCGATGGGAGGCGAGGGCAATCTCGAATTTTTGAAGCACGCGCTGGCGTCATTGGGTCCGCAGACAACCGCGAAGGCGGCTGGCACCAAGGCGACCGACAATGCGGCCAAACTGCTTGCCGTGGCATTCGAGAAAGTTGCCGAGCGCTATCTGAGCGACGCCTTCGCCGGTGAGTTCGACAAGTTGATCTCGGAATATCGCGTGATGCTGCGGGAAAATCTGGCGAAGGCCGATGATGCGCCGCTCAAGGCTGCGCTCAACCGTGCCCGGCTTCAGGAGCGTATTCTCGCCGGCACCCAAATGGCCGAACAGGCCGAAGCCTGCGAACTGCTGGGTCTTTCGGGGGCGAATCCATCGGCGACCATGAAGCGCAAGGAAGACCGGCACGAGTTGCTGCGCTTCACCGTGGACGGTCGCGCCGTCTACCCGCTGCTGCAATTCGATGTCGAAGGCCGACGCATCTATCCTGCAATGAGCCATATCATCGCGGCGAAGCCCGCTGATTGGAGCGATTTCCGGCTGCTGCACTGGTTGACGCGGGAGCATCTCGATTTCGACGACACGCCAGGCGCCGCGCTCGGCAGTGATCCAGAGGCCGTCATCGCCGCCTTCGAGCGGGAAATCGAGCCTGCGGCTCACGGCTGATGCGCTTCAGTATCAAGGTTCCTAATCCCACCACGATGAAGGTCGGGAAGGAGGACTATCATCTACTGAAGGCGGGGACGCCGTTGCATCGCATTCACCCCAAGGTCTTCGGGGCGACGCAGTTCAACGACAGCGACAAGGGGAGCGCCCGCTTCTCGCCGATTCGCGATGCAGGCGGCGCGATCATCCCCACCATCTATGCGGCGCAATCGTTCGAGTGCGCCACCTGCGAGATCATCCTGCGTTGCCCGGACACGCCGCCGCGCGTCCGAACCTCGATCGCGCCGCCTGACATCGTCTATCCTGCTGACTATCGGTTGCACGCCCATAGCGAGGTGCGCACGACACAGGATCTGAAGCTTGTCAGCATCACTGCCACAGGTCAGCGCAAGATCGGTATCAGCGGTAACGGTCTCCTGGCCGGTCCCAGAAGTACCTATCCGATCGCGCGCAGTTGGGCAGAGCGCATCCATACGACCTGCCCGTCGGCGCAGGGACTCTACTATATTTCCTATCAATATGGTCCCGAGTTCGCCCTGCTGCTCTTTGGCGACCGCGTTTCCGGCGACGTCCTTCAAGCCGCGTCGACGCGATCTGTCGCTGATCCGGTCTGCCACGCTGAAATCCAGAAGATCGCTGACGCGCTCTCGATCGATTATGAGGACGTCTAGCGCAACCGCGGCTTAGCGCCGGTGTGACGGTCAATGGGTTCGAGCCGGTGCTGCGAAAGGTTGCTCTGTTTATGGACAGATCGAAACCCAGCGCAGAGCACTGGGGGCGCTGCACTGGTGCCTCCTCTACGTCCCGACGTGGACCTCGGGCTTTTGAAGGATGGAAATGTAACGTGTCTTTTAAGGGGGGCTGGAAACGTACTGTTAAAAGTGCTATTAAAAGTTCTATTAATGGATTTTGGTGATCGAGATGACAAATATTGTTCTTGCGGAAACAACCGCCAGCGTTTCGGAGCTGAAGCGCAATCCGATGGGAACCGTCGCTGCGGGCGAGGGCTTCCCGGTCGCTATTCTCAATCGCAATGAGCCTGCTTTCTACTGCGTGCCCGCGAAGGCATTTGAGGCGCTGATGGATCGTCTGGAAGATGTCGAACTGAACGCTATCGCGGATGCGCGTGTGGGTGAGACCATCGTCAAGATTGCCCTCGATGACCTATGAGTTGGGCTTTCTTGAGTCGGCACTGAAAGAATGGCGCAAGCTGGACTCGCAAACGCGAGAGCAGTTTAAAAAGAAGCTGGGTGAACGCCTTACGGCGCCTCACGTCCCTTCCGGTCGCCTGTCGGGGGGCAAGGATCGCTACAAGATCAAGCTGCGCGGTGTCGGCTACCGTCTTGTCTATGAAGTGCATGACGCCGAGGTGATTGTGATCGTTGTGGCTGTAGGTAGACGTGACCGAAACGCCGTCTACAAGGCAGCGCAAAAGCGGGCTGATACCACTGCTGCGGTGGAATCCATGCGCCAGGCGCGCCGAAAGGACTGACTTCGTCGGCGTTCACAGTCAAGACGATCGGGCGCGCCTGAGTCTATAATCCCCCTTCGATGTTCGCAGAACACGCGCGATAGCCTTGTTTGTGGCGTCGAGGTCGAAAAATTCGGGGTCGAATTTCCGGCCGGCCCATCGGCGCATGTCCTTGTGATCGTCATGGGCCGGGTCCATCCACGCCTCCAGGAAGTCGGCATAGCCGGAGTAACCCCCGACGTCTTCCGGCGGGCCGGAGCGCGTGCCCGCCACGCAGCGCGGGTATGTGGCACCCTCTTCGCGCGGCTGACGGCTAAGGCTGATCAGGTGACGCCAGCAATCCCCAAAATCATACTCGTAGACAATGGTGAGTGTCGGGTCGGCCTCGTAGGGAAATGTCAGATCCTGGAGTCGGATCTCGGATGCCTCGAACGTGCGACGCCCGTAAAAGGAATCTTCGTTGAACTCCGGTGCACCAATGGTGAGGCCGCCAACATGGAACTGGTGAAGATGGCTGTCGGTCCAGCCAAAGGCTGACTGGAGCACGTCGTGGAATTGGGCGAAGTTGAGTTTGACCGGCAGTTCGAGAACGCGGCTGACCCGGGGTTCGATGCCGATGATGTGGACATCGGCGACAATGATGAAATAGTCTGGATCGAAGGGGTCAGTCATGCGCCGGACCATGCCGTGGCCTCCCGTCGGCAGCAATGGTTGAGGCAAGCAATATTTCGCGGTGCCGCTGTCATCACCGCTCGCCGCCTGAACATGTCTCGCCAATCCGGCGACAACTCTCCTTGACCGGCCGACGCAGGTTCCACTTATTGGATGCCGATGCGCCTTATCGATGAACTCGCTGCCAGAAGAATTTACTATCGGCGGCCGCTCCCCACGCTCCCCGATATTCTCCTGATCGACATTCCTCCCAGCGTCGCGGGGGAAGGGCTGGCGCTCGATCGCTTCTATCCTGTGATCCTCGAAACGGTCGCAGAGGCGCACGAAATTGAGGCCTATCTTTTTGAGCGCCGCGCTTCGTTGGTCCCGCCCTCGCTTCTCGATCGACGCCCCTCAGCGCTGCGCGTGGAGGAGATCGTCTTCGCGCGCTACGCGCCGCCCGCACCCGACTGGCCATGGCTCCAGCTATGCTGCTGGCCGCAGGCCTATACCTTGATGGTGCCTTCTCCCAATGACGATTTCGCGCGCGGCGCCTATACCATCGAGGCCTTCACCAGCGTCGAGGAGGTGGATGCGGCGGAGCGCATTCTTCTCGCCACGCTCGGCCCCCATGAGGCCCGGCATGTCCGATCCCAGCATAGCTTGGGGGGCAACGCCTGACCTGCTTGATCGAGGGGAGGGCGGCACATCTTGCGCCTGCCTTCCCCTTGCCCGGGTCTCGATTATTTGCGGAGAATTTCCGCGATCGGGCGCGCCATGTCGGCCCGCTGCTTCATCAGATCGGCAAGCCAGCACAGATGCGCCGCAGCGTCGGCCAGCGGAAGCTCGCACACCTCCTCGAGCAGCTCGCGCTGATAGTCGAGGTCGCGCTCAAGGATGTCCCGTAGCTTGTTGCGTGCCGGGCTGTCGTCATTCATGACCTCGGCATTGGCCTCGCGCGCGGCATCGAGAAAGGCTTCGGCCAGTTCCTGGGCCTCATAGAAACCGCCATCCAGACCTTCGCTCGAAGCAAGGCTTGCCAGCCTGCGGCGCACCAGCGGCAGGTCTGGATCGACCGTCGCATCGTTGAGCGGCAGGTTGAAATCATAAGAGGCAAGATAGGCACGGATCATGGCAGTTTCCTTCAGCTGGAGAAGGAACATAAAATGAACAAGATTGCAATCCCCCTTTGGGCTGTGTCATGGGCCGCTCTATGTGCGCCTCGATTTCTTCACTCTTTCCCGCTGCTCTTCGCATCTCCGAAATGCCTTCGGTGAATATCGGAGGAGCGTCGCTGTGACCGACAGCAAGGCGCCGCTTCGTCTGCGGGGGATCCTCCGGTTCGGGGAACGCGGGCCATGGCTTGAGGTCGACGACGGCCCCGTCTGGCGGCTCGAGACGACCGAGGATTTGCGCGCCCATCAGGACCAGCCTGTGCAGATCGAGGCCTGGCAGCGTGGTGCAAGCCTGCTCGAATTGCTCTGGATCGGGCCTGCGCCGGTCTGATCGATCACCCTGGCATCGTGCCCTGGAGAGCGGTTGCGCCTGTCCGCTATGGGTAGCCAAGGGATCGTAAACCTCCTCCGTCAGATCGGTAGGAAAGGTAATTGCTTCCGGCGGGTGGACGGATGCCCGCCTTCGCCGGGCACCAGGCTCTATCTCCGCTCCGCTCCGACCAAGCCCCCTTCGGGGTCTTGGCGGCTGACGCCGTAACGATCCCTTCCGCGGGGATGGTGGGGAGGTCGGCCTTCTGCCGCTGACGTCATTATCCGGTGCGCGGCCTGCGCCATTCAGGCTTCGCCTAAGGAATCGCGCTTTGCGCGATATGGTTCGTGGAGCCGGCCGCCAAACATCACCCCCTTCGCCGCCCTCGCAGGTTCCGCGCGTTGCAGAACCGGTTTCGGCCACAACGAGTTGCGTCGGCGCCAAGCTCCGCCAGGCGAAAAGGGGCCGGCGGCGTTTGTCCGTTTCAGCCGCGGCGCCGGCCCCTTTTCGCCAGGCTACGCTAAGCGCCTCCCGTGCCTGTTGTGGCCAAGAGCCCGGTCCTGCGCCTTCGGACCTGCGAGGGCGGCTCCGGGTGCGATGACTTGTCAGCCGGCCCACGCTCCCTCTCCGTCGATAAGGAACCGGCCGCAGGCGGCCGGTGCGTCATTTTGGCCGCTATGCGGCGGTCTTTGTGCTCGGGCTCACCAGGTACGATGGGAAATCTGTCAATAAATCAATGAGATAGAAGCAATGGAGGGAAGGGGGTAAGTTAAAAATGCGGAGAGGGAAGGAAACCCAAGCCGCATTTTGGATGAAAGGATGAAGTCATGAAGATCGGTAGTTTCAAGTTTGATGAACGCATCAACGATATTGTCGGCAAGATCGCCACGCGCGAACTGCATTTTCCTTATCTCATCATGCGCAAGGTCACAGATCGACAGAGTGACGCCGCCCCGCTCTATGAGATTTTCGAGACGAACCGCGCAGGCGATGAAATCCAGATCGGCGCGGTCTGGGAACGCAAGATGAACCGCAGTGAGGAAACGTTTCTCTCCGGCATGATCGACGATCCGAGCTTCCGCGAGCCGCTGCCGATCGCCCTTTTCGGGGATGAACGCAAAGGCTTCGACGTCCAATGGCGGCGCGAGCGTGACCGCGACGCGCAAGGCGGCGGCTTTGGCGGACGGTCGGGCGGAGGCCAGCGCCAAAGCGGAGGTGCTGGCGGTTTCGGAGGACGGCAGGGCGGCGGCTTTGCGGGCGGCAGCACCGCAGGCGCAGGCGGCGAATATACCGGCGGCGGCGCTCGCGACCTTGACGATGAGGTGCCTTTCTAACGGCAGCCAAGACGGGCCGGGAAGCGCCGTCACGCTGTCCCGGCCCTGAACCGTCATCCTCTCAACAGGAGCGATCCCATGAGCAAGCCAACGGCCTACCGGAGCGTTAGCAGCTTTGCCGACCTGCCGGAACTCTATGCAGAACTCATCGCCACGCCCGATTTTCTGGCATCGTTCGGCGACCCCATTCCGCTTACGATCATGGAACGCGGCGAGGAACCCGCAGAACTCGACATGCCCGAACCCATCGCGGCGCAGGCGGAATGCGGCGGCATCATCGCGTCGATTTTCGACCTGTTCACCGACACCCGCCTTGAACCGCTGGCCCCCGAAGTCGCATGGGGCATGGTCAATTCGCTGCATTTCGTCGCCGGAAAACTCGAACGGCGCGAGGATCAGCTTGCCGACAATATCCGCGATATGGCGCGGCGGTTGGAGCCGGGCGAAGTCTTCATGAAGGAACTGGAGGACAACCAGCTTGAATGCCAGTCAGTGACCGAACAACGCGAAGCCATCGAGGCGATGCGGGACTATGCCGCCGCCATGTATCGCACCTGTTCAGGCCGCCCATGGTCCCCGGCGCGGGGATCGCGGGCCTCCCAAGTGACCACCGCTAGCCAGATTTCCGCGCTCGACTTCCTGCGCGTCCGGGCGGAAAAGCGGCGGGAGCGCTACGACCCGCAAGGCCCCATCGTCGTCGTCTCAGGGCCGCGAATTTGGCACGATTCGCGTATCATCTGGAACCGACTGGATCAGATCAGGGCGCGCATCCCCAACATGATATTGGTCACGACCGGCCAGAATGGAGGGGTCGATGCCATAGCCGAAGCATGGGCCGCACAAAGGGGCGTGCCGTGTATCAAATACGGCATTTATGGACGGGGGAAGAGCGCGGCCTTCAAGCGCAATCGCGAGGTTGCCTTGCTGTTGCCGGCTGAGGCGATCCTTTGCGAAGGGTCGGGCATTCAGGCGAACCTCTATGAACTGTTCAACCCGCAGAGTGGGCATCGCGTGCCGACGCATGTCTTCCTAGCGAGCGATCAAGAACCGGACGTGCCGATCAGGCGCAAGCGCCGCGTGATAGCTGCCTAGACCCAACGACAGAAAAGGAAGGGACCGGCCCGCAATTTGCGCGCCGGTCCTTTTTTCGTGCCTGCCACGCAGTCCCATTCCGCTATGGCTGGACGACCGATTGCGCCTTGCCGTCGTCATTCGTCGCGCTGCCTTTCGGCAGCTTGCTTCGCGCCTCCGCAGGCTTCTTGAGTGGCGGCTGTTCAGGCGGCGCGCTGGCCCCCGATACTGTCTTGAGCGCCGCTATTGCAGCGCCGCCGCCGACCCGGATGGCGTGGCTAAGCACCTCCCGAAATTCGCGCTCGCTCAGCCTTTCCACGGTCAGTTCCGTGGCAATTTTTCCATAGTGCGCACGTAAAGCCCGCCGCACGGTTTCGGCCTCTTGGGCGAGGCTTTGCTGGTCGGCCTCTATCTTCGCGAGCCGCTCGCGATCCGTCATCTTGGGCATGTATCGACTCCTCATTGCAAAGGGGTCTGCCCGCCATCCCTGATTATTCCCCAAGGAGCAGACGCTTGCAACGCTCTTCCCAGATTGCCCGCTTTGCCGACCGGCAGGAAAACCCGTTCGAGGATGCCCGCCCGCGTCGTCTGATGACGGACGCAGCGGCTGGGCGCTGCGAAGGGCGGACGCACGGCCCCAAGGCCGATGTAATGCACCCTACGCACGGGTGCTGCGGTGGAATATGACGTAGAATCAATGGTATATAGGCAAATACGGGTATTCGTCTGACGCCGGAAATTGTGGTCCATGGACCACAGGCGGGAACAGAGGGAGCGGAACCCGCAGTATTCCGCGATTTTAGGCGGAATACATGTATTACACGCGATCGGTTTGAACCGAAGCGTAATCAAGAGTATAAGGGCGGCGCTTCACGACATCCGCAGGGCTCCAGCTAATGGAGCAAGCCTGTGGTCAAAGTTAATTTCAGGATCGATGAGGGGCTTCATGAGCGCCTCGTTCGGCGTGCGGCAGCCGCCGATCTAAGCCTTTCAGACTTCGTCAGGGCAGTTCTCGCCCAGGCCGCAGAACCCAGTCGCGGCTATATCTTCTCGTCCAAGGATGAGATCCTCGCCACCAGTATCCAGATCCTTTCCATCCTCGTCGTCGCGGTTGGGCGGAGATCGCCAGAAGCTGTCGAGCAGGGGATGGCCGAAGCCCGCGCTCTTCTCGCCGAGAGGGGGCTGCTCGACCCCGATCTTGAACCCCAGGCGGGTGAAAGGGAGGCGGGGCGATGAGCATCTTCCGCAACGATACGCTCGGCTCCTGGACCCGTGGCGGACAGGCCATCGTCCATAATGTCCGCATGACCACCCAGGTCTTTTTCCAGACCATGTCGGCCTGCCTGGTGCTCTGGGTCATGGGCATCCTGTGGTACTGTTTCGAAACCCTGACCGCCTATCAGCGCTATGTGCTGGTCCAACTGGCGCTCGCGGAATTCCGCAAGGACGCGACTCGTGGCGCGGCCGATCTGGTGCAGTTCCAGACGCCCGGCGGCCACAAATATTGGACCACCGCGGAGGCCTTGTTGAATTCGGGCGTGGCGAGAAAGACGCTGGAGGCAGGCGAAGCCGCGCTCATCACCGGCTCGCTGATCGGGGGTGTCGGCGCCGCGCTCGCGCTTGGTTGGGCCTGGTATTATTTCACGCGGACCGGGCGGGGCTTGGGATCGAACCAGTTCCTGCGCGGCGCCCGGTTCGGGACGGTGCGATCGATCCGCCGGCTCCTGCGTCGGTATCGCAAGGGCAGCCTCACCATCGGCGGCGTGGCGATGCCGCATGCCTTTGAACCCGAACATATTGTCCTGTGCGGCGCGCCCGGCACGGGCAAGACCAACATCATCACCACTATGCTCGAAGGCATCAGGAAAAACGGAAAGCGGGCGATCGTCTATGACACCGCCGGCTCCTTTGTCGAAAAATTCTATCGGCCGGGGAAGGATATTCTCCTCAATCCGCTCGACGAGCGAACCGACCATTGGTCGCCCTGGGTTGATGTCCCAAGGGACTATCATTACGACCAGATCGCCCAGTCAACCATTCCCGACAAGGCAGGCGATCCCTTCTGGGCAAGGGCCGCGCGCGGCACGTTGGTAGGCGTCCTGCGCAAGCTCGCCAAGCAACGGCACACGCTGGTTTCCATCTTGCTCGATCGGCTTTTGCGATCAGGGTTGAAGGATCTCGTCGCCTTCGCCGAGGGCACCGAGGCCGCTGCTTTCATTAGCATGGAGGGGGACCGGACCTCTGCCGGTATCCAGGCCGAGCTTGCGTCGGTCATGCGCAGCTTCTCCTATCTCGACGACACCACCAACGGCTTCTCGATCCGCAGCTGGGTCGAGAATGAGACGGACGATAGTTGGCTCTTCATCACGGTGAAGGCCGACCAGCTTCCTTCGCTGCGCCCGCTCATCACCGTCTGGATCGACATCGCGATCGGGGCGATCATGAGCATGAAGCCCGATCCTGAGCGGCGGCTCTATTGCATCATCGATGAGCTTCCCACGCTCCAGCGGCTTCCTTCGCTCAGCGACTTCCTGGCCCGCGCGCGTAAATATGGTGGCTGCGGCATATTGGGGTTTCAGTCCTATCCGCAATTGGAGGCGACCTACGGCATTCAGGATGCCGCTGCTATCACCGGCTACTGTTCGACCTGGATTGCGCTGCGCGCCAACGACACCCCGACGGCGAAGCATGTCTCCGAAAATCTGGGGCAGGTCGAGCAGATCGAGGCGAATGAAGGCATGTCCTATGGCGTCAATGACATGCGCGACGGGGTGAACCTCTCGCGGATGCAGGTGACCCGGCCGCTGGTCATGCATACGGAGGTAACCAATCTCCCCAACCTGTCGGGATTTCTCCGCTTCGGTCGGGACCTTCCGGTGGTCCGATTCGCTGATCGGTTCAATCCTATCGCGACCGTTGCCCCCGCCTTTATCGAGAGGACCGAGCCGGCGATTCGGCTGCCGCTGGCCGATGAGATCATCCAGGCTGCGCGTGCCGCTGCTGAGGAACAAGCGAAGCAGGGCGATCAGTTCGGGCGCCGCAGCCGGACGAAAGCTGTCCGCAGGACCGGACCGGTGCCTCCCCCTCAGGATGCTGCTCGTTCCAACATGTCGGCGCCCGAACTTCCCCTTGGGCAGACGCCGGAGCCGTCCAGGCCGGACCCCAAGCAGAAGAAACCGGCAACGCCAAGCCCGTCGATGCTTGGGGCGCGGGCAGGCGCACGCACTGTCCCCCTGTTCCGGCACGGTCGGGTCAACGAAACGCCGGGGGAGGCTGACCCAGCATGATCCATCCCCGTCGCCTGTCCGGCTCGGCCGGCAACATCGCCCGCTACTATACGGTCGGCGATTATTATACGAAGGGCTCTGACGAACATAGCGAGTGGGCCGGGAAGATCGCCTCCGAACTGGGGCTGGAGGGATCGGTCGATCCTGCCATGTTCAGGGATCTGCTGGCGGGGAAGGTAGCCGGGGTCCAGCTTGGACGCCGGCGCGCCGATGGCTCCATCCAACACCATCCCGGCTGGGATTTCGCGGTCAATGCGCCCAAGTCGGTCTCGATCATGGCCCTGGTCGCGCAGGACCAGCGGGTGCTGGAAGCGCACGAGCAGGCCGTCGGCGAGGCAATCTCCTGGTTGGAGGAACATGCCGCCTTCAGGTATCGAAAGGAGGGCGAGATCGTCCATGAGACGACCGGCCGCATCATAGCCGCGCGCTTCACCGAGCATGCCAGCCGTGAACTCGATCCCCATCTCCATACCCATGTGGTCGTGATGAACATCACCGATCGAGGGGATGGCGCGGCGATGACGAGCATGGAGAGCCGGGCCATGTTCGCTGAGCAAATGGTTGCCGGGCAGATATATCGGAACGGTCTTGCCCAGAAGCTTCGCGCCCATGGCTTTGAACTCGACACCGATCTGCATCGGGGGCTGTTCGAAATCAAGGGAGTGCCTGAGCGCCTGATGGGGGAGTGGTCGAAACGCGCCGAGCAGATCGACGCCCACGCAAAAGAGCATGGCCGGACCGGGCAGGCCGCGCGAGTCGCCTCTTTCTACCAGACGCGCAAGCCCAAGCAGAAGACGACGATCGAAGGGCTCCGAGAGCGCTGGGACAAGGAAGCGGGGCCGCTCCTTGAAGTGCTCCGGAAGGTGAAGGACGCCGCCGACCATGACGGGGTGATCGACCATGAAACCAACCGGGCTATCGCGGGCCGCGCTGCTCTGTTCGGCATCCGCAATATGGAAACGCGCGAAGCCGTGAACAGCCAGGGGCAGCTGATTCGGACCGGGCTCGCTGCCCATGTTGGCGAAGTGAGCCTCCGCGATGTCCGGCCCTTTGTCAGGGAGCATGAAGAACGGGAAAAGCTGCTGGCGACGCGGACCCAGACCGGAGATGCCGTCCTTACGCGAGGGCGCACCACCCGATCGACCGCTCGGCTTGAGATTGCGCTATCGAAGCATCTTGCCCTGGCATTGAATGATACCCGGCCTCTCGCGTCGACGGACCGGTTGTTGTCCGTGCTGGAGGGGGAGTCTCTTTCCTCGCAGCAAGAACGGGCCCTTGCCAAGCTGGCGACGTCCCGCGACCGCCTGATCGGGGTTCACGGGGTGGCAGGCTCGGGCAAGTCGACAATCGTCAGGGCGCTGGTCGCGGCGGTGGATGCGGATGTCCGGGTGCAGGCACTGGCGCCGACCTCGTCCGCCGCAGCAGAACTTGGGAAGAAAGCGAAAATTCCCTCTCAGACAGTCATGAATTTGATCGTTTCGGGCGGACGAAACCTTGGGGCCCGCGATCTTCTGGTTGTCGATGAAGCCGGACAGCTCAGCAACCGCCAGGCTTTGCGGCTCCTGGAACTCAGCCGGGATACCGGCGCCCGGATACTCTTTCTGGGCGACAATCAGCAGACCGGCGCGATCGAACAGGGGAAGGCATTCTGGCTTCTCCAGAAGCTCGGATTGCCCAGAGCGGAACTCACCGAGACGGTGCGACAGCAGAATGAGAAGATGATGAAGGCGGTCAAGGAAGCGCGCCTTGGCGAGTATGCGCGGGTGATCGGCTTTCTGGATGGTGTCGTGAGCGGCGACAAAGCGGGCAAGCTTGCGAAAAATCTTGTCGATGAATGGATGGACCTGCCCCCCCAAACGCGAGTCGCTACGAACATTCTCGTTCTCGACAACGCAACCCGGATCACGGTCAACGCAAATGTCCGGCGCGCGCTTCAGAAGGAAGGCGTCATCGCCGCCGAGGAAGTGCCGTTGAAAATTCTGGCGCCTGCGGGCCTCACCAGCGAGGAGCGGCGGATGGCGCGCCTCTACTCCGAGGGGCAGGTCGTGATGTTCAACCGCGACATCGATCGTATCGGTGTCGTTCGGCAGGCCGAATATGCGGTTGCCGGGATCGGCCGTGAAGCGACCGGGCGCGAAGTCGTCCTGTTGGAGACGGAGCAGGGGCGAACCATATCGTGGGACCCGCGACGGACCCGCGCCTCTCTGGTCAGCGTCTTCAACGTACAGGATCGCGGCCTCGCTACGGGAGACCGCATCCAATGGCGCCTCGCGACAAAGGAACTAGGGCTGAAAAATGCCGAGCGCGGCACGGTTGAGCGGATGGAGGGGGAGGTCGCAACGATTCGATGGGATCGGACGGGCGATCAAAAGGAGATCGACCTCTCGCAATATAAGACCTGGGACCACGGCTACGCGGAAACCGTCTACTCCTCGCAATCAAAAACCTATCCTCGGGTCTTCGTCCTTGCACCGGTCGGCTCCCCATTGGTGACCGGGCAGAATTTTTACACCGCCATCACGCGCGCGGAATTCAGCGTGAAGCTTTGGACGGAAGATCGAGCGGATCTCGTCGAAAGGCTGAAGCGGAACACCGGGCAGAAGACCTCCTCGCTGGAGGGGCTGGACCTGATCAAGCGTAGCGGGACGGAAGCGCGACTCGAAAGAGAAGCTGCCCGCATCCAAAAGGAGCGCGACCTCTATGACGTGCAGCGGCGCGAGTTGGCCCTTCTGCGCTCTGAACGCAGAAGCCGTGATCGAGGCGAACCCAAGGGCTTGGCTGGCGTAGGGCTTCGCGCGGCGGAAACCCTCACGGCGCTCATTGAGCGGATGCTTCGGAACCAGCCACAGCCGGAAATCTCGCAGCCCAAAGAGCCGGATCGGACGGATGAGGTACGCCGTGACCGGGGGCGGGATCGATGATCAGGCGGTGTCGTGCAACGCTGCTGGCTGGCGGCCTCGCTTCCATGCTGATCGTTCAGGCAACGCCAGCCTATAGTGAGGCGACCGACCCGCACATACTGGCGGCGGAGAGGGCGATCAATCAATGTATCCATCGGGCCGCGTCCGGCCGGCCATGGCTTGCCCAAACGCTGCGGGCCTTGAGGAGGCAGGAGGGGGGATGGATTGGTGCGGAAGTGAGGAATAGCGATGGCTCCGTCGACCTCGGGCCAATGCAGGTCAACAGTTGGTGGGTGCCTCGCATTGCCCGTCTGATGAACCGCAGTGAGACCCAGGTCAGATCCTGGCTGCGGGACGATGCCTGCTTCAATGTGGACGCCGCCAGATGGATATTCCTCTCGGCGCTTCATGATGCGAAGGATTTCTGGCGGGCCGTTGGCATCTATCATAGCCCCACCCGCTGGCGGCAGATGCGATACGCAAGGAGCATCGCACTGATCATGGCCAACGACCATTAGGGTGCTCTTGTGCCATGAGTGCGAGCGGATTGATGAACCGCTGCACGCAGATAATTTTTGCGGATCGGAAGCATTCGCAGCCCGTCGCCATTGTCCGCGCTAGTGCGGGGCTTTCCGCAGCGGGGGAAGGCGAATTGTCAGCGACCAGATTCACACGTCTCAAGCGATTGCGCCGTCAGTTCAATCTAGAGCCTGGCGAATCGGCTGATCGGGGCGGCCAGATTGCTGCGGCGAATGGCCGACCGGCTGATGAAGCAACAACTGCAAGCTTATCACCGGCCGCTCAACGGCGGCTGCTCCTTCTACGCAAGGCTTGAGGAGCAGACATCCGGTAACGTCATCGGACCACAGGCTCCGCTGATTGGATGCAATCCAAGGGAGGCGGCGCTCGGAAATGCCTATTCCCGCGCCATGGCATCTCTGTCAGTGAGACCTGACCTTTGGGGGTAGGAAAGCAGAATGGTACGGTCTGACCTGATTGAGAGGATTGCCGAGGAAAATCCGGAGTTGAGCCAAAGTGAGGTCGAAAAGATCGTCGAGGCATTCTTCGGCGCGATCGTGGCCCAACTCAATGCGGGCGGCCGTGTCGAACTGCGCGGCTTTGGTGCCTTTTCGGTGAGGAGCTACGATGGGCGTGCCGGCCGCAATCCCAAGACCGGCGAGACGGTCACGGTCGATGCCAAGAGACGCCCATATTTCAAGCCCGGCAAGCAGATGCTTGCGCGCCTGAACGGTGGCAGCTGACTGGCCAAGGTCAGGTCGTCCCTGCGGTGGATATGCGCCGCAATCTGAGCGGACCTCCTACTTACCCAGGAAAGCTTCAATGCCTTCTTGAATAAGCGCTTCGCGAAACGCAGCGTCGGCCTCGCGGTCGGTCGCGAAGGGGGTGTCCCAGACCGTAGAGGTGCCATGCTCGTTTACGACCTCAAGGGACCAACCACGTTCGGTGGCAAGCCGGACAATGTTTATGGTCAGTCGCACCCCTGCCTGCTCCAACGTGCGGCTAAGAGGGGATTCGATGAGTTCGGGTTCCGGGCCAAATTTCATACAGTGATGTTATGAGACTGCGGCTCGGGTTTCAACGCTCGCGCTTCTCAATACCCGCTCTCTCCGTTCGACCCATCGCGAACATCCATCCGAAAGCGCGCTGACGCGACCGGAGAATATCGTGTGGGTACACCCCGACGTGGCAAGGGGGGGCACGTTATTGAGGATGGCGTTCGTCGGGTTTGGATACTGCTTCAGGGCGAGTTTGCTTCCCAGCAAATGCCAGTAAAATCCAGAAGGTGTATTGAGGATTTATTGAGGAAATCGGGAAAAGCCGCCGCTAAGTCCTTGATTTCTTTGGTGACCCCTACGGGAATCGAACCCGTGTTTCAGCCGTGAGAGGGCCGCGTCCTAACCGCTAGACGAAGGGGCCGTATGTCGCATGGGCGACAGGCAGGGGCGTGCCTTTAGGCAGGGCTGGCGATGGCGTCAAGCGAAAGCGGCGAAAATTTCCGGCGACCTACGCTGACTGCAGCCCATAAAAAACCACCCCATGCGATGCACGGGGTGGCCAGGTTCAGGGAGGAGACGCCTCCAAGGGGGAGGCGCCCTATACGACACACCCGAAAGGGGGGCAGATGCATCGCATGCAACAGAAATAGGACAGGGCGCGGCTGCTTTCAAGAGCAAGCCCCGCCCTGTCCCGATATATTTGCGATTAACGGAGTTAATCGGAGTTTAGGCGTCTGCTGGCACCGGTGCGGCCGGTACAGCGATCGGGCCCTTGCCCTGGCTGACCTGGCCTTCAAAGATCTCGCGCATCAGCTGCAGCGAGAAGAGATGGGCGTGGATCAGCGGCAGCAGACCGTTCTGGTTGATCTTGCGCAGCTGGTCGCCGCGCAGGTCGCGCAGCTTTTCCTCGTTCACCATGCGGAAGCCGCGATAGACGAAGGGCTGTTCGTTGTTCGGGGTCTGGATCGCGACTTCGCCGTCCATCAGCAGGTCCATCTCGGCCAGGTCCTTCATGAACTGGCCGGTGCGGGCCGCTGCCTGCTCGAAATCCTCGCAGAACTTCAGGATGCCCTTGGTCACGTCGGTCGGCTGGCCATTTTCGAACAGGACCGGGCCGTCGCCTTCGGTGCCGATCGCCTTGCTGGTCGGGTCGAAGCAGAGCGAGAGTTCGTCGCTGTCGGGACGCAGCTTGGCCAGCATCCAGGGGTAACGGCGGACATAGGCCGGGATATAGGCCGGGCCGCGCAGCTTGCCTTCGTCATCGACGAAGACGTTCACGCCTTCGTTGAGGCCCATCAGCGCGAGCGGCACCGAATCCTGGCCCGCCGAGAAGATGATGGGCACGAAACGCTGGGCCGAGACGAATTCGTCGATGGTCAGCGGCACGGCGTGCTGGGTTACCAGGAACGGAGCGGCATCGACCGGCTGGGTGCGATAATCGGCATGATCGACGGTGCTGAGCGGGATCAGGTCGTTGTAGAAGATGGGAAGGCTGTTCGCGGGCGCGCTGGCCATGATGTTGTTCCGTCCTGTTAGAAAGCGCGCAAGGCTTGCGTCGCTGATCCGAATATGGGTGTGACGGGATAATCGGAGCTATCCCGCTAGGCAATCGCTTTGTGGATATGCTGCGCTCAACCCTCGTCGGGGCGAGGGATGAGCTTGTCGGGGTTCATGATGCCGCCCGGATCGAAGGCTGTCTTTATCGCGCGCAGGGCATGGATGCGGGCCGGGCTGGCGAGGCGTCCGAGTTCGGCGCGCTTCATCTGGCCGATGCCATGTTCGGCCGAGATCGAGCCGCCCGCGGCGACCACCGCGTCATGGACAAAGGCGTTGATCGCTTGGCCCTGTGCGGCGATCCACGCCGGACCGTCGCTGGTGCCCCTGGGCGCGCGGACATGGAAATGGACATTGCCATCGCCGAGATGACCGAAGGAGGAGGCGGTCGTACCGGGGAAGGCTGCTTCGGCGGCGGCGGCGGCCTCGACCATGAAGGCGGGCATGCGTGGCACCGGCACGCTGATATCATATTGCAGCGCGGGCCCCTGTGCCTTTTCGGATTCCGACAGGGATTCGCGGATGCGCCAGAAGGCCTCCGCCTGCGCTTCGCTGGTGGCAATGACGGCGTCGATCGCGATGCCGCGTTCCAGCGCCAGGCCGAGCGCGCCTTCCAGCCGCTCGGTCGGGCCGGGCTCGCGCATGTCGCCATGGTCGACCTCGATCAGCACATGCCAGGGCGTGCGGGTCTCGATCGGGCAGCGCGTGCCGGGAATATGGGACAGGACATGGCCAAGGCCATCGTCGGCAATCACCTCGAACCCCTCGACGCTGTCACCCAGTTCGCCTTCGACCAGACGCAGCAGGGCGAGGGCATCGGCGGGCGTCTGCACACCGACCCAGCCGACCGCGCGGGCGGCGATGGCGGGCACCAGCCGCAGGGCGGCCGCGGTGATGACGCCCAGCGTACCCTCCGCACCGATCAGCAACTGTTTGATGTCATAGCCGCGATTATCCTTCTTGAGCGCGTCCAGCCCGTCGAAGATGCTGCCATCAGGCAGCACAGCCTCGATCCCCTCGACCAGCGCGCGCATCGTGCCGTGGCGCAGCACCTGGGTGCCGCCGGCATTGGTCGAGACGAGGCCGCCGATCGTGGCCGATCCCTTGGCACCCAGGCTGAGCGGAAAGCGACGGCCGGCCGCTTCGGCGGCGTCGTGCAGGTTGGAAAGGATGACCCCGGCCTCGCACACTGCCAGATTGTCGTCGGCCGACAGGCTGCGGATCTGGTTCATGCGGCGCAGCGAGAGGATCAGGGCCGATCCATCGGCTGGCGGTGTCGCGCCGCCGACCATCGACGTGTTGCCGCCCTGGGGCACCAGCGCAATGCCCAGTTCCGCTGCCAGCGCCACGCAGTCGGCCACTTCACGCGTCGTGGCCGGCGACAGGATCGCGCGCGCGGCACCATGATAGCGGCCGCGCCAGTCGCTGACCCAGGGGGCGATATCATCGGCGTCGGTGATGACGCCCTTGGGGCCGAGCAGGGCGACGAAGCGATCGATGGCATCCTGCGCGATTATGGCTTGTTCTGTCATGGGACATGCTATGCCCCGGAATTCATCGACGGTTCAACCGTTGGCCGATAGCTTGCCACTCCCAAAAGGGGTTCCGCTTGGTTCATACCATCCTGATGCTGCTTGCAGCGCCTGCTGCCGACCCGGTGCAATGGGCGCAACTGACGATCGAGCAGCGCGTGATCATTCGTGTTCCGATGGCCAAGGGGCGGGCGCCGACGCGAGTCGTGCCCAAGAGTGACGAGCGCTGGGAAGAGAAGAAGGGGCCGCGCTGTGTGGCGCTGCGATCGATTCGCGGCGCCAGCATCGTGGTGTCCAACGGGGTCGACCTGATCCTGGCGGACAAGCATCGCTATCGCGCGCGACTGGAGCGGGGATGCGATTCCGCCAGCTTCTATTCGGGCTTCTATGTCGAGCCGGACGAGGATGGTTCGCTCTGTTCGGGGCGGGACGAGTTGCAGGCGCGCAGTGGCGCGAGTTGCGGGATCGACAGCTTCAGGCGGCTGGTGGAAGCGGACGCCGAGGATTGATCGGCAGAAAAACGGCTGGTTTGCCCAGCATGTTGCGCGATTTCCTTGACAAGATGGCGATATTTTCGCAAGTCGCGCGCGATTTCCGTCGTGCGGACGCGCAGGACGGCCAACCTCCTGTCCCGGACATTTGAATGACTTTTGCCGATCTCGGCCTCTCCGACGAATTGCTCAAGGCCGTAACCGAGGCGGGTTACGACACGCCCACGCCGATCCAGGCGCAGGCGATCCCGCCGGTGCTGATGATGAAGGACATCATCGGCATCGCGCAGACGGGCACAGGCAAGACCGCCAGCTTCGTGCTGCCGATGATCGACATCCTGGCGCATGGCCGTGCCCGTGCGTTGATGCCGCGCAGCCTGATCCTGGAGCCGACCCGCGAACTCGCTGCCCAGGTGGCCGAGAATTTCGAGAAATACGGCAAATATCACAAGCTCTCCATGGCGCTGCTGATCGGCGGCGTGCAGATGGGCGACCAGATCAAGGCGCTGGAAAAGGGCGTCGACGTGCTGATCGCGACGCCGGGCCGCCTGATGGACCTGTTCCAGCGCGGCAAGATCCTGCTCAATGGCTGCAACATGCTGGTCATCGACGAAGCCGACCGTATGCTCGACATGGGCTTCATCCCGGATATCGAGGAAATCTGCACCAAGCTGCCGGCGCAGCGCCAGACACTTCTCTTCTCTGCCACCATGCCGCCGGTCATCAAGAAGCTGGCCGATCGTTTCCTGGACAATCCCAAGTCGATCGAGGTGGCGCGCCCGGCAACGGCGTCGACCAACATCACCCAGCGATTGGTGAAGGTTGATTCGCGCAAGAAGCGTGAAGCGCTGCGCGCGATGCTGGAAGCAGAGGATGTGCAGAGCGCGGTGATCTTCTGCAATCGCAAGACCACGGTTCGCGAACTGAACAAGAGCCTGCAGCGTCACGGCTTCAAGTCGGGCGAGATCCATGGCGACATCGACCAGGCATCGCGTATCGCCGAACTGGAGCGGTTCCGCGATGGCAGCGTGAACATCCTGGTGGCGTCGGACGTCGCAGCCCGCGGCCTCGATATCAAGGGCGTCAGCCACGTCTTCAATTTCGACGCGCCCTGGCATCCCGATGACTATGTCCACCGCATCGGCCGTACCGGTCGCGCGGGGGCCAAGGGTGTCGCCTATACTTTCGTCGCGGCCGAGGATGCCGAGGCGATCGACAATATCCAGAAGCTGATCGGCACCAAGATCGACTATGTCGAAACGCCGGTCGCGGCTGCGCCTGCGCCGCGCGCGAAGGAAGAGCCGCGCAAGGCCGATCGCGAGGAGCGCGACAATGAGCGTTCCGGTGGCCGCGACGCGCGCCGCAAGCCCGAGCGCAAGGATGACCGGCGCAGCGACAAGCGGGATGATCGTCGTGACGACCGCCGCGATGCGCCGGCTGCACGGCCGGCGCCGCATGGCCGCCGTCAGGAACCCGATGATGGTCCGGACGATGGCTGGAACGGTCCGGTGCCCGAATTCCTGAATTTCGGTTTTGGCGGCTGAACGGCGCCACTTTGATTGAAAAGGCCCCCGTCACGCGCAGGCATGGCGGGGGCCTTTTTGTCATGTGACCATAACGGCGCAACGGGAGGGTAAGGCCATGTCCGCAATTCCAAGTGTTGGCGCTTTTGCGATCGTGCCCAGCAATAACGTCGCCATTGCCCTGGCCTTCTGGGAAAGGCTGGGCTTCGCGCGGGTCGGCGGTGATCACCATTATCATATCATGGAGGGATGGGGGTGCGAGGTGCATCTGACCCAGGCCGGCGCGCCGCCCTGGGATGTGCCGGCGCACAATCCCTTTGGCATCTATCTGCGCACGCCCGATGTGGCGGCGATCGCGGCGCTGGTCGATGATCTGGTCATCCGGCCAGGCGGCGTTTTGCGCCATCGCGAATGGGGGCTGTATGAGGTCGGGATCAACGGGCCGGATGGATTGCTGGTGCGGATCGGCTGGCCGTCCGAGCTGATCGAGGGCGCCTGATTCTACAGCAGTCCTTGCGCACGCAGGCTGCTATGCCCCTGCGCGCCGATGATGATATGGTCGTGGACGCCGATACCCAGCCGCTTGCCGGCCTCGACGATCTGGCGGGTGATCTCGATATCCTGCTTGCTGGGCGATGGATCGCCCGACGGGTGATTATGCACCAGGATCAGGGCTGCCGATCCCAGTTCCATCGCCCGCTTGATAACCTCGCGCGTATATATGGCCGCCTGGTCGATCGATCCGTCACCCATATTCTCGTCGCGGATCAGCATGTTGCGGCTGTTGAGATGCAGCACCCGCACGCGTTCGACATGGAGATAGGCCATGTCCGCGCGCAGATAGTCGAGCAGTGCCTGCCAACTGCCCAGCACCGGTCGTTCCGCCACATCGTTGCGCAGCATCCGCAGCGCGGTGGCCTGGACGATCTTGATCGCGGCGACGCTGGTATCGCCCATGCCGGGCACCCGTACGATCGCCTGCCAGTCGGCCGCCATCAATCCGCCGATCCCGCCAAATTCGCGCAGCAGCAGCCGGGCCAGCGGCTTGGTGTCGCGGCGGGGGATGGCGAGGGCGAGCAGATATTCGATCAGTTCATGGTCGAGCAGCCCGTCGCCGCCTTCGGCCAGTCGCTGGCGCAGGCGGGCGCGATGACCGGCGCCATCCTGGCTCGCGCGTTCGTCCTTTTCGGTCATGCTGGCGATCCCCCATTCCCCGGCAAATGAAGGCTAGGCTTTGCGGATTTCGTGGGCAAGGCTATTTCAGGGGTGGATATTTCCAATGGGTCAGACGTTATGGATGCGTTACGGACCTGAAGTGCGAGCGAAAGTCGGGGTTGGCCAGGCAGATGGAAGACGAGAACGGCGAAGCCGAAATTCGCCGGGGCTGGCTGCGCTGGCTGGGTGTCGGGACGGGTTCGCTCGGCCTGGTGCTGGTCGCGCTGTGGACGCAGCGCGCGCCGATCGCCGAGAATTTCGTCAACCGCGAACTGAACCGGCGCGGGGTTCAGGCCAATTATGACCTGACGCAGGTGGGTCTGCGCACCCAGCGGATCGAGAATGTCGTGCTGGGCGATCCGGCACGGCCGGACCTGACCGCTCGTTGGGTGGAGGTCGACATCGCCTTTTCCGGCGTGACGCCGCAGGTGGCGGCGGTGCGCGCCGGTGGCGTGCGGATGCGCGGCGCCTATCGCGACGGCGTGCTGACGCTGGGCGAACTGGACAAGTTTCGCGATCCCGATTCGACCGCGCCCTTCGCCATGCCCGACCTGCTGCTTCACCTGCGCGATGCGCAGTTGCGGCTGGATACCGATGCGGGTGCGGTCGGCATGCAGATCGATGGCAATGGCAATCTGAAATCGGGTTTCCGCGGCAAGCTGGCCGCTGCCATGCCCAGGGCACGGATGGCCGGCTGTGGCGTGGCCAGGGCCAGCGCCTGGCTGGATGTGGCGATGGTGGACGGCCGGCCGCACCTGCGCGGGCCGATCAAGGGCGATGCGCTCGCCTGCGCGGACATGGCGATGGCTGCGCCGACGGCCGAGATCGATCTGTGGCTGGGCCAGGGGCTGGACCGCTGGAACGGATCGGCCCAGCTCGCGGGCAAGGCGCTCAAGGCGCAGGGCATGCTGCTGGCGGCTCCTGTCGGTCGGATCGAGTTCGACGGTTCGGCCCAGGCCATGGCCGGGCGGGCGCGGATCGGCGCGCGCGCCTTTTCCGGTGCCGGGGTGCTGGCGGGGCCAACCGAACTGGCCGGTGACTGGACGCTGCGCGGCGGTGATGCGACCTTCAGCGGCGATCTGACCGCGCGGAACGGGCGGATGGCCGGGCGTGATCCGCTGGCGGCTTTGCGCACGTCGACGGCTGGCACGCCGGTGGCGCCGCTGGCCCTGCGGTTGGCGGATGCGGCACAGCGGGCCGGGGCGGATAATCTGCTGCGGGCGCGGGTGGCGCTGGCGCAGAAGGGCGATGCCGGCAGTCTGGTGCTGACCGATACCGAATTTGCAGCGCGCAGCGGCGCGCAGGTGGCCGTGGCGCGCGAAGGGCGGGTGACGCTGGCCTGGCCGGGCAAGGGCGGCGCAGCGATCGACTGGGCGCTGGACGGCGCGATCACGTCGCAGGGCGGCGGCTTGCCCAAGGCGGCGCTCCGGCTGGCTCGGCGCGCCGGCGGCGGCTTTGGCGGGCAGCTGTTCATCGATCCTTATACGGCCGACGGCGCCCGACTGGCGTTCGAGCCTGTCCGATTCGTTGCCGGGCCAAAGGGCGATACGCGCTTCACGACCGCGTTGCGGCTGGATGGGCCGCTGCCCGATGGGGGTGTTCGCGGTCTTGGCCTGCCGATCGATGGCCGGCTGGCGCCCAATGGCGCGATCGCGATCAACGAACATTGCGCGCCACTGACCTTGCTGGAAGCGCGCTATGGCAGCTTCGCGCTGGGGCAGACCCGGCAGACACTCTGCCCGCTGCCCAATTCGGCGCTCTTCGCCATGGGGCCGGGCGGTATGAAGGGCGGTGCGGAGCTTCGCAATGTGGCGCTGAACGGGCGAAGCGGTGACAGCCCGATGCGGCTCAGGGCGGACAACGCCCGGCTGATATTGGGCCAGACCGGCTTCACCCTGGGCAACGCAGACTTTGCCATCGGCCCGGAGGATGCGCCGGTGCGCCTGTCTGCGACGAGCGTCACCGGTGCGGCGACGAAGGATGGCTTTGCCGGCGACATCAAGGGCGCGGGCGGACGGATCGGCACCGTGCCGCTGATCGTCGAGCAGGGTGCGGGCGGCTGGGCCTTTGCCAAGGGTGCGCTGTCGCTCAAGGCGGCGATGCAGGTGCGCGATGCGCAGCCTTCGGTGCGCTTCAACCCGCTGTCCGTGCCTGACTTTGCCCTGGCGATGAAGGATAGCCGAATCACCGCGACCGGCACGCTGCAGGTGCCGGGCAAGGGCGCCACGGTGGCGCGCGCCGATATTGCGCACGACCTGGGCAGCGGGAAGGGGCATGCCGACCTGACCGTGCCGGACCTTGGCTTCGGGGCGGGATTGCAGCCGGAGGAACTGACGCCGTTGACGCTCGGCGTGATCGCCAATGTCGCTGGCCGCGTGACCGGCGAGGGGCATATCCGCTGGACCGGGTCCGATGTCAGCAGCGATGGCGTCTTCCGGACCGATCGGCTGGATCTGGCGGCGGCCTTCGGCCCGGTCGAGGGACTGTCGGGCGAGATCCGCTTCTCCGACCTGCTTAACATGGTGACGCCGACCGGGCAGGAGGCGCGAATCGCGCTGGTCAATCCGGGGGTCGAGGCACGCAATGGTACGGTGCGCTATCGCCTGGGTGCCGGCCAGAAGGTGCATATCGAGGGCGGCGGCTTTCCTTTCTCGGGTGGCGAACTGGTGCTTCTGCCCACGACCATGGACTTTGGTGCCGATGTCGACCGCTATCTGACCTTCCGGGTCATCGGCCTCGACGCTGGCGCCTTCATCCAGGCTATGGACCTCAAGAACGTGTCGGCGACCGGCACGTTCGACGGGATCATGCCGCTGATCTTCAATGCGCAGGGCGGGCGGGTTGCCGGCGGCGTGCTGGTCGCGCGGCAGCAGGGCATGGCGCCGCTGATCATGCCCGAGGGCGTGCTGCCGAGCATCCCCTGCGATCCAACGCGCCAGTCCGGCGTGCTGTCCTATGTGGGGCCGGTATCGAACGAACAAGTCGGAGTTATGGGCAAGGTCGCATTCGATGCGCTGAAGGATCTGCAATATAAATGCCTCACCATCCTGATGGATGGCGCGCTGGATGGCGAGATGGTGACCAATGTGGTGTTCAACGGCGTCAACCGGGGCCAATTGGGCGGTGCGCCGCAGGGGATAGCGAAAAGCTTCGTCGGCCTGCCCTTCATCTTCAACGTGCGGATTTCCGCGCCTTTCCGCGGCCTGATGAAATCCGCCCAATCCTATGTCGACCCGTCGCAGGTGATCCGCGACCAGATTGGCGAGGATGCCCAGCAGAAGATGCGCGCACAAAGCGCGGCCGATCTGCAATCTGGTCTTGCGGTTCAGCCTGCGGCAAGCGAGACTGTGTCAAATACGGAGCCGAAATGAAGATAGCAGCAATCATGATGGCCGGTCTGGCCGCTTCGGCCCTGGGGGGATGCATCCAGGTCAAGGCCCCGGACAAGCCGATCGAGATCAATCTGAACGTGAAGGTCCAGCAGGAGGTCGTCGTCCGTCTGGAGAAGGACGCCAAGGATCTGATCAACAATAACCCGGAGTTGTTCCCGCAATGACACGCAAGTTCATGCTGGCCGCCGCTGTGCTGGGCGGCCTAGTTCTGGCCGGCGCCGCGCAGGCCCAGGGTGGTGCGGCCGCCGCGATCGCCGCCGGCACGGTGGGCGAGCAGGCCGATGGCTATCTGGGTATCGCCGGCACGGTGGGCGCGGATGTGCGGGCCGAGGTCGAATCGATCAACATCAAGCGCCGCGCCGTCTATACCGATCTGGCCGGCAAGCGTGGTGTGACGGTGCAGGATGTGGCGGCCGCAACCGGTTGCCAGACGCTCAGCAGCCGGGTGAAGCCGGGGCAGGTCTATCGCGTCGGCGGTGGTGCCTGGCAGACCAAGGGCGCCGGGGCGATCTCTTTGCCGGCCTATTGCGCCACCGCAGGCCAGTAAATCGCGCGTGGCTGGCGGACTTTGACCGCCAGTTCGTCTGGGCAGGATAATCTCCTGCCCAAGTATAGTTGACTATCCGTCATCCCCTTTCTAAACGGGCCGCGCCTTGACGGGTGCAGCCGCAAGCGCCATGCCGCCTGCCATTGGGTTTCAGCCTGATGGAAGGATTTGCAATGGTTGCGGGTGAATCCGGGCAGGACCCGGCGGGGGAAGATGCGCGGATCGCTTCACTGGAAGCGAGAATTGCGCAGGCGGAACATGCCGAGCAGGTCAGACAGGGGACGAAGGTGCAGCAGGCGGACGATGGTTCGCGTCTGGGCAACAGGGTTCTCGCAGAGCTGATCGGTGGTCTTGTCGGTGGTGCGTTGATCGGCTGGGTTCTCGACCGGCTGCTCGGCACATCCCCATGGCTCCTGCTTGTCTTCCTCGGTCTCGGGATCGTGGCGGCGTTCAGGAACATCATCAGATTGACGACGACGAAGCGTTCCGATCAATAGGGGCGCTTTTGTCTTAGTCCGAATATTAGACGGTACAGGGGTCCAAGTGGCAGAATCCGGCAAAATCGATCCGATGCATCAGTTTGCGATCGAACCGCTGTTCGGTACCGATCACCTGTCCATCGGCGGCTTCAACATCGCCTTCACCAACAGCGCGCTCTATATGGTCGCCGCTGCGGTGGTGCTGTGGATCTTCGTGATCGGCGGCATGAAGCGCGAACTGGTGCCCGGTCGTTGGCAGATGGCGGTCGAATATTTCACCGGCTTCATCAAGAACCTGCTGATCTCGAACGTGGGTGAAGGCGGCAAGAAGTACATTCCCTATGTCTTCTCGCTCTTCATGTTCATCCTGATGGCCAACCTTCTGGGTCTGCTGCCGCTGGGTCTGGTCGGGGTACACCCCTTCACCTTCACCAGCCACTTCACCGCCACCGGCGTGCTGGCGATCATGAGCTTCTCGATCGTGCTGATCGTTGGCTTCTGGAAGCATGGGCTGCACTTCTTCTCCCTGTTCGTGCCGCACGGCACGCCCCTGCCGATGATCCCGGTCATTTTTCCGATCGAGCTGATCTCGTTCATGGTGCGTCCGTTCAGCCTGGGCCTGCGACTGTTCGTGGCGATGACCGCCGGACACGTGCTGCTCAAGGTGCTGGCCGGCTTCGTCATCAACAGCTCGAATGCTGGCCCCGGTTTCGGTCTGACCGTCGGTGCCGCCAGCTTCGTGCTGATGGTCGGTATCAGCGCACTCGAAGTGCTGGTCGCCGTGATCCAGGCCTATGTGTTTGCGCTGCTGACCTCGGTCTACATCAACGACGCCGAAAACCTGCACTGAGTTTTCGTACATTCTTCAACGCTTAATTGGTTTAGAAAAAGGAGTTTAGAACATGGACGCAGAAGCCGCAAAGCTGCTCGGTGCTGGCCTGGCCGCGATCGGTGCGGGCATTGCCGCCCTCGGTGTGGGCAACGTCTTCAGCTCGTTCCTCGAAGGCGCGCTGCGCAATCCGGGTGCCGCTGACGGCCAGCAGGGTCGCCTGTTCATCGGCTTCGCCGCCGCCGAACTTCTGGGTCTGCTGGCGTTCGTTATCGCCATGATCCTGGTCTTCGTGGCCTAAAGATCGACGGGGCGGGCAGCCTGGCTGCCTGCCCCTTGACGACCGCCCCCTTTTCGGACGGATAAAAATGCCTCAAATCGCGCAAATCGCCGATACCTATGCTTCCCAGATCTTCTGGCTGCTGCTGACGTTCGGCTTCGTCTTCTTCGTCATCGGCCGCGGCATGGTGCCCAAGGTGCAGGCGACGGCCGACGCGCGCGACGCGAAGATTTCGGGTGATCTCGATGCTGCCAAGGCAGCCTTCGCCCGCGCCGACGAAGCGGAAGCGGACTATCGCGTCCGTGATGCCGAAAGCCGCACCGCCGCCCAGGCGACGCTGGCCAAGGCGAAGGCGGATGCCGCCAAGGCTTCGGAAGCGAAGCTGGCCGCCGCCGATGCGGAGATCCAGGACAAGATCGGCGCTGCCGAAGCCCGGATCAAGACCGCCACGGATGCCGCCATGGCACAGATTGAAACCGTCGCCGCCGATGCGGCGCGCGACATGGTCGTCCGGATTTCCGGCGTGGAAGCGTCGGACGAAGCGGCCCGCAACGCAGTAAAGGCGGCACTGGCTCATGGCTGAGGCAGCAGTAGAGCATAGCGAGGCGCAGGCCCCGCACCTCAATCAGGCAATCCACGCCGAAGGCATGGAGCCGGTTGGCACCGTGGCGCATGAAGGCGTCGCGCCGCATACCGATCCCAAGGCGGTCGGCATGGACGCGACAGCCTGGGTCAGCCTGGCGATGGCGGTGTTCATCGTCATCCTGCTGATCAAGAAGGTGCCCAGCCTGATCGGCGGCGTGCTGGATGGCCGGATCGCCCAGATCAAGGAACAGCTGGCCGAAGCATCGAAGCTTCGTGCCGAAGCCGAAGCGCTCAAGGGCGAATATGAAGCCAAGCTGGCCGCTGCGGCCGGCGAAGCCGACGCCATGCGCAAGTCGGCCGAGCATGAAGCCGAAACGCTTCTGTCCGATGCCAAGGTGCAGGCTGCCGATCTGGTCGCCCGTCGCCAGAAGATGGCGGAAGACAAGATCGGTGCGGCTGAGCGCAGCGCACTCGCCGACATTCGTGCCAAGGCGGTGAAGGCCGCTACCGGCGCTGCCGCCGCCCTGATTGCCGAAGGCCATGATGCCAAGGCGGACAAGGCGCTGGTCGATGATGCGATCAAGGGTCTTGGCCCGGTCGCCTGATCGAACAGGCAGAAATAGCAAAAGGGTCGGCACCGGAAGGCGTCGGCCCTTTTTGTTTGGGTTCAGGCTGGCGTGCTGTCCGTCCATTCGGATCGCAGCATCCGCATGATCGCGGTATCCCATCGCGCATCGCCGACCCGGACGGAGGACAGGCGGACGCCTTCGGTCACGAAGCCCAGCCGTTCATAGCTGCGGATGGCGGGCCGGTTCCAGGCATAGACATTGAGCTCCAGCCGCTCGACGGCATCGAAGGCAAAGACGCTGGCGAGCGCAAGGCGCAGCATCGGCACTGCCAGACCCCGGCCCCGCGCATCGGGCGCGATCGCGACCCGGCCCAGCGTGGCATTGCCGTTGCGCCAGTCGAAGGCGATCTGGACATGGCCGACAAGCTGACCGTCGTCCTGCGCCATCCAGCACAGGCGCGCGGGCGGATCGCTGCGTCCTTCGTTCAGCATCGCGGCCATCTGTTCGTCGGACAGCGGGAAATGGACATAGGGTCCGCCCCACTGAACGACATCCGCGTCGCTGCCGAACCAGCCCGACAGGGTGGAGAAATGATCGGGGGTGAAGGGAAGGAGATGGACCATAAGGCGGTCATAGGCGCGCCAGCGTGCGGAGTGCCACGGCCGGTTGTTCCAAGGTGGCGCGGTCAACGGATCAGACGAAGATGCTGTTCCAGTCCTGCTTCATGCTGACCAGGGTCAGGCCATAATCCGGGGCCTTGTCCAGCGCCTCGGCCAAGGGGCTCAGGAAGAAATCCCGATCATAGGCAAATTCCCGAACGGCATCGTCATGATGCAGCAGCAGCGCCAGCCGTGGCCCTGATCCGGTCTTTACATAGCGGAGCATGGCGAGGTCGCCGTCCGAATTGCCGAAGGCCAGGATCGGGCGACGGCCGATATGAAGGGCGATATTCTGCGCCTTCGCCTCGCGGTCGTCGAAACAGTGGAGTTCGGGCAGCTTGACAAGCTGCGCGACGCCATCACCGTCGATTTCGAACCGGGTGCAAAGACTGGAGCCGATCACCTGTTCGGGCGGAATGCCATAGACGTCTTCGGCGAAGGCACGCATCAGGTCGAGCCCGCCGCCCGAGACGATATAGGTCTTGAAATCATGGGCGCGCAGGAAATCGAGCAATTCGATCTGGGGGCGATAGACGCATCGGGTGAAGGGCCGGTCGAGCAGGGGATGATGTGCGGTGGCGAGCCAGTCGCGTGCGATCCTGTCAAATTCCTCTTCGGTCGCACCCGCATGCTCACGGGCGGCAACCTCCAGCAGCCCTAGCTTCCCCAGCGCCTTTATCGCCGGCATGTCCTGTTCGACATAGGCCTTGAAAGGCTGTTGCTGCGCGAGTTCCGGTTCCTGTTCGATCAGCTTTGCGCGCAGCATGCGGCCGAACAGGAACTGGGTCTGAAGTGGCTGTTCCGCCCAGAGCGTGCCGTCATTGTCGAAGGTGGCGATGCGCTGCGGGGCGGTGATATGCTCCGGTCCCGAGCCTGTCACGCGGGCGACGAAATCCAGGATCGCGGCCTTGGCAGGTCCGTCGTTCCAGGATGGCAGGGGATCGGACATGGCTGGCTCCTTCGCGCTTGGACGTCCGGTGATTGGACCGGGACGGGAAGCTGGGAGCAATCGGGGTTTCCCCCGGAAAGGGGCGGGCATGGCCCGCAGTCGGGGCGAATGGCCGTTGGCCATTCGCCCCTTTACTTGCGATCAGGCCGCCAGCGTGGCGTTGTCGATCACGAAGCGATATTTGACGTCGCTCTTCTGCATGCGGGCATAGGCGTCTTCGATATCCTGGATGCGGATCATCTCGATGTCCGCAACGATGCCCTTCTCTGCGCAGAAATCGAGCATTTCCTGCGTTTCGGCGATGCCACCGATCAGCGAGCCGGCGATGCTGCGGCGCTTGAAGATCAGCGCGCCGACATTGGGCGAGGGGTGGGCATGTTCGGGCACGCCGACCAGTGTCATCGTCCCGTCGCGCTTCAGCAGAGTCGTGAAGGCGTCGAGATTATGGCTGGCCGCGACCGTGTTCAGGATGAAGTCGAAGCTGTTGGCATGAGCCTGCATCTCTTCGGCATTGCGCGAGACGACGACTTCGTCGGCGCCCAGGTCCAGCGCGTCCTGCCGCTTGGACTCCGACGTGGTGAAGGCCACCACCTTGGCGCCCATGGCATGGGCCAGCTTGATGCCCATATGGCCCAGGCCGCCAATGCCGACGATGCCGACCTTCTTGCCGGGGCCGACCTTCCAGTGGCGCAGCGGCGACCAGGTGGTGATGCCCGCGCACAGTAGTGGCGCCACGGCGGCGAGCTGATCGGCGGGGTGGCTGATCTTGAGGACGAACTTGTCCTTCACCACGATATTCTGCGAATAACCGCCCAGCGTGTGGCCCGGCGCATCATCGGTCTTGCCATTATAGGTGCCGACAAAGCCGCTCTCGCAATATTGCTCCAGCCCTTCGTCGCAGGAGGGGCAGCCCTGGCAACTGTCGACCATGCAGCCGACGCCGACCGTGTCGCCGACCTTGAAGGCGCTGACATGATCGCCAACGGCGGTCACATGACCGACGATCTCATGGCCGGGAACGCAGGGATAGAGGGTGCCGTCCCATTCGGAACGGACCTGGTGCAGGTCCGAATGGCAGACGCCGCAATAGGCGATATCGATTGCGACATCATGCGGACCGACGGCGCGGCGTTCGATGTCGAGGGCTTCGAGCGGCTTGTCGGCGGCGTTGGCGCCATAGGCTTTGGTGGCCATGGGGATGTCCCTTTGCTTGAGGTTCGCGGTGTGCAGGGCATATGCCCCTCCGCTGCTATTCTTGGATGGGCGCGGGCCGTGGGACGACCTGTGCCTGTCCCATGTAGGAAGTCGACAGGCTGTTGATTAGGCCGGCTTTCGGCAACACAGCCATGAATGGCAATCATGAATGGCGGTGTTGGCCGCCCTTTGTTCCACACCGCCATTGCGATCCGCGCCGGTGCCGCTATCTCTGCGGCCATGTCGCAGCCGCAATCCCCCGACCGTTTCAACGAAGACAAGGCGACCTATACCGTCACCGGCAGCCAGCCCGATATCGATGCGGGCGTGGAGGCGATCCGCACGACGCTGAAGACGCTGCCGACCCGGCCCGGCGTCTATCGGATGCAGGATGCGCGCGGCGACGTCCTTTATGTCGGCAAGGCGCGGGCGCTGAAGAACCGGGTCGCCAATTATACCCAGGTCGACCGGCTGCCCAACCGGCTGCGGCGCATGGTGGCGCAGACGCGCAGCATGACGATCGTCACCACCAACAGCGAAGCCGAAGCGCTGCTGCTGGAGGCGCAGCTCATCAAGCGCTATCGCCCGCCCTATAATGTCCTGCTGCGCGACGACAAAAGTTTCCCCTTCATCCTGTTGCGCGAGGATCATGCCTTTCCTCGCGTGCAGAAGCATCGCGGCGCGCGCAAATATAAGGGGCGCTATTATGGCCCCTTCGCCAGCGCCGGATCGGTGACGCGGACGATCAACGCACTGCAAAAGCTGTTCCTGCTGCGGTCCTGCACCGACAGCTTCTTCGCCAATCGTTCGCGGCCCTGCCTGCTGTACCAGATCAAGCGCTGCTCGGCGCCCTGTGTCGATCGCATCGACACGGCCGGCTATGCCGAACTGGTGCAGGACGCGCAGGATTTCCTGGGCGGCAAGTCGACCGCCGTGCAGCAGAAGCTGGGCGCGGCGATGGAGGCGGCAGCCGAGGCGCTGGATTTCGAACAGGCGGCGATGATCCGCGACCGGCTGAAGGCGCTGACCTTCATCCAGGGATCGCAGGCGATCAATGCCGAGGGGCTGGGCGACGCCGATATCTTCGCGCTGGCGGAGAAGGGCGGATCGATGTGCATCCAGGCCTTCTTCATTCGCGGCGGCCAGAATTGGGGCCATCGCAGCTTCTTCCCGGTCCACACCAATGATGTGGCGACCGAAGAGGTGCTGGAAAGCTTCATGGCGCAATTTTACGAGGAAGTGCCGCCGCCCAAGCTGATCCTGACCGACCGTGAGCCGGCCGAGTGCGAGCTGATGGCGCTGGCGCTGAGCGAAAGGCTAGGCAGCAAGGTACGGATCGAGGTGCCCCAGCGCGGCGAGCGCACGCGCCTGATCAAACAGGCGCAGCGCAACGCGGTGGAGGCGCTCGACCGGCGCCTGGCCGAGACCACGACCCAGGCCAAGATATTGGACGAGATGGTCGAGGCCTTCGGGCTGGACGGCGTGCCCGACCGGATCGAAATTTACGACAACAGCCATATCCAGGGCGCGCACGCGCTGGGAGCAATGGTGGTCGCCGGTCCGGAGGGCTTCCGCAAGAACGCCTATCGCAAGTTCAACATGAAGAACCCGGACATCTCGAACGACGATTTCGCGATGATGCGCGAAATGTTCGAGCGGCGCTTTGGCCGGGCGGCGCGCGAAGACCCTGATCGCGACGGCGGCGAATGGCCGGACCTTGTGCTGATCGACGGCGGCAAGGGGCAGTTGTCGGCGGCGCGGGCGATGCTGGAGGATATGGGCATCGAGGATGTCTGCATGATCGGTATCGCCAAGGGGCCGCATCATGGCCGCGACGGGCGCGAGGTGTTCCATCTGGTGGATGGCCGGGAGGTGAGTTTCCCGATCAATCATCCGCTGCTCTTCTACATGCAGCGCCTGCGCGATGAAGCGCACCGCTTTGCCATCGGCGCGCATCGGGCGAAGCGCAGCAAGGCGATCACCGTGTCGTCGCTGGACGAGGTGCCCGGCATCGGCCCGGCCCGGAAAAAGGCGCTTCTGATGCATTTCGGGACGGCGCGGGCGGTGCGCGATGCGGCGCTGGAGGATCTGCAACGCGCACCCGGCGTGTCGAAGGCGGTGGCCCAGCAGGTCTATGATTATTTCCACGGCTGAAAAATGTGACGATAACGCAATGATTTTTGCTGGCTCATAAGTAACGCGTTAACAATTGCTGGCGATGTTTCCCCGGCCGATCGGCAGGGGAGACAAGAGTGGGGAACAGGTGGGGGCTTGCGGCTGCGCAATTGGCGACGGTCGGTTTTATGATGCTGGCGGGCGTTCTGGCGCCGCCGGCGCGGGGCGACATGCTCGCCATTCCCCTGACGACGGTCAGCGGCCATGGATTGGCGGCGGGGTTGATTGCGGTCGGCGCGATCCCGATCGGCAAGGGGCAGATCGATGGCGCTTTGGTGGTGCGGGGGGATCGCGACCGCCTGGCCTGGCCGATGCTGACGCGCGGCGTATTGCTGCTGGCGGCGCCCGATTTCCTCTGCGCTGGCAAGGGAGGGCGGGCATGAACGTCGAACGCCCGATGGAAAGCATCCGCCTGGCCGGTGCGCGCATGCTGATGTGGCTATTCTGGCTGAATGTGCCGGCGCTGATGCTGATCGGATGGTGGCTGAAGGCACCCGATGCGGAAGTCGGCGCGCTGGCGGCCGCGCTGCTGGCGCTGCTGCCGACCCATATGGTACGGCGGCGCGATATTTCGGGGCCGGCCCGCATGACGCTGGCGGTGACATCGGTGGCGATCCCGGCGCTCTATGTCTTCCTGCTGCGCGGCCATGGCTGGCAGATGGACATGCATATGGGCTTTTTCGCGGCGCTGGCGGCGCAGACCGTGCTGCTTGACCGGCGGGCGTTGCTGGTCGCGGCCGGCGTGACGGCGCTCCACCATCTGATCCTCAACTATAGCTATCCCGCCTGGGTGTTCGCCAGCGAGGGCGATCTGCCTCGCGTGCTGGTGCATGCGCTGATCGTGGTGATCCAGACCCTGATGCTGTGGTGGATCGTGTCGCTGCTGACCCAGACCATCCGCCTGCAGACCGAGGAGCGGCAGCGGAGCGAAGGTCTGCGCAAGGAAGCCGATGCGGCGAAGGAGCGGGCCGAGGTAGCGCTGGCCGAACTGGAGCGGGCGCAGACAATTGCCACCCGGCAGCGCGCGATCGAGGAAGCGGCGCGGCGGGCCGAAGAGGCAAGCGAGCGGCGCCGGCTGGTGGCCGATGCGCTGGAGGCGCGGTTGGGCGCGGTGGTCGGCGATCTGGGCCAACTGGCCGGGCAATTGTCGGCCAGCAAGCAATGGCTGTTCGATCTGCTCGATCGCACGACCCAGCGCTCGGCCGAATTGCGCAAGGCCCATGCCCGCGCCGATGGCGATGTCCGCGCGGTGGCGCAGGACACGGAAAAGCTGGCCATTTCGATCAATGGCGTCGGCGGCAGCGCCAGCCACACCCGCGACAATGCATTGCGTGGCGCGATGGCAACCCGTGCGCTGACGCCAGAGGTCGACATGCTGTCGGCGACGGTCGATTCCGCCAGTTCGATCGTCGCGCTGATTTCGCAGATCGCGGCCCAGAGCCGAACCCTGTCGCTCAATGCCGGGATCGAGGCAGCGCGTAGCGGCAGCGAAGTGCGCGGCTTCGCCGTCGTGGCATCGGAGATGAAGAGCCTCGCCGCGCAGACGGCCGAGGCGACCCGCCAGATCGACATCTATCTGCAGGATATTCGCCGCGCGGCCGACAGCGTGTCGGGTGCGATCGATGTCGCGACCCAATCGGCGGATACCATCGACCGGTCGACCGCCGGCATCGTCGATGATGTGGCGGAGCAGATACGCGCCACCGGCGAGATCGCCGCGGCAACCGAGGAGATGGCCCGCCATATCGCCGAAGCGGCGTCCCAGGCCGAAGCGCTGAGCCTGGCGCTGGCGGAGGCGCAATCGGCCATGGGCGAAACCGACGCGGCGGCGACGGCCTTGTCCAGTCGTTCGCAGGAATTGCAGGAAACGGTGCGTAACGTGCTGGAGGAACTGCGCGCCGCCTAGCGCTGGGGCGGGTCGCCGGGGAAATTCGCCTTCAGGAAATCGAGCACCAGCCGGGCGCGGGCGGGCAGGCGCTTCAGCGCAGGATGCACCGCCAAAATGTCGATTGGGTCGATCTGGCTGGCGGGGAGAACGCGCACGAGGCGCCTCGCCTCCAGATCCTCCGCCACCCGCACGGCAGGCAGCATGGCGATGCCTAGGCCGGCAAGCGCGGCGCGATGCACCGCCTCGCTATTGTCGCTGCGGAACGGGCCGCTGATCAACTGGTCGCGGCCGTCCACCGTCCATTTGGCGGGCAGGTCGCCATAGCCATAGGCGATGCAGCGATGGCTGGGCAGGTCGTCGGCGCTGGTTGGCAGGCCATGGCGCGCGACATAGTCGGGATGGGCGACCAGCATGCGGGGCAGGGCACCCAGCCGATGCACGACCAGCATGTCGTCCCCGACCGGGCCGACGCGCAGCGCCAGATCGAGCCGGTCCTGGACCAGGTCGCGCTGCCAGTCCGTCATCGCCATGTCGATCCGCAGGCCGGGATGCTGATCGCTCAGCAGACTCAGCAGGCCCAGATAATAGAGGCCCAGCGCGGTGGTGACGCCGATCCGCACCGTGCCGCTGACATCGCCCTGGACCGGGCGCAATTCCTGTTCGGCCACTTCCAGCGCATCGACCAGAGTGCGGGCATGGACCAGCAACTGGTCGGCTTCCGGCGTCGGGACCAGCCGGCGCGTGGTGCGATGAAACAGCACGGTGCCAAAATGGGCTTCCACCTGATCGAGCCGTCGCGCTATGGTGGTGTGGCTCGCATGCATCTCGGCAGCGACGCGCGTGAAACTGGGCTTTTCACATAGCCGTATGAAGGTGCGGATCGAAAGAAGCAGGTCGCTCATTTGAACATGTCCTGCACAGATATTGTGCCGGGAATCCCTATTGTGCGGAGAACGGAAAAGCCAGACCTAAGCGCCGGCGCAAGGACGCCAGTCAGACATTTAATGGAGACGAGAGGATGGCATCGGATCGTATCGGTCATGCAGGGTTTGCGGCAAAAAGACGCAGCGCGCAGGACGCAGCTGCCCTGATTGCCGACGGCATGACCGTGGGCATGAGCGGCTTCACCGGTTCGGGCTATCCCAAGGCCGTCCCTCTGGCGCTCGCCGACCGAATCACCGCTGCCCATTCGGCCGGCGATCCGTTCCGGGTGAAGGTGTGGACCGGCGCGTCGACCGGGCCGGAACTGGACGGTGCGCTGGCCAAGGCCGACGGCGTCGAATTTCGCCTGCCCTATAATAGCGATCCGATCGCCCGCGAGCGGATCAACCGCGGCGAGATGCAATATTTCGACATGCATCTGAGCCAGGTCGCGCCGATGGCGTGGCAGGGCTTTTTGGGCGAACTGGATGTCGCCGTGGTCGAAGTGACCGGCATCACGCCCGACGGCCTGCTGATCCCGTCCGCCTCGGTCGGCAACAACAAGACCTGGCTCGATCGCGCCAAGGGTATCATCCTGGAGGTCAATAGCTGGCAGAATGCCGCGCTTGAAGGGATGCACGACATTTATTACGGCACGGCGTTGCCGCCGAGCCGCGTGCCGATCCCGCTGACCCGCGCCGACGATCGCATCGGCGAACCCTATTTCCGCGTCGATCCCGCCAAGGTGCTGGCGGTGGTCGAAACCGACTCGCCCGATCGCAACGCGCCCTTCACCCCGCCTGATGACAGTGCGCGGGCGATCGCCGGCCATCTGCTCGAATTCCTCGGCCATGAAGTGAAGATGGGCCGCATCCCGGCATCGCTTCTGCCGCTCCAGTCGGGCGTCGGTAATATCGCCAATGCCGTGCTGACCGGCCTGATCGATGCGCCGTTCGACAATATGGTCTCCTATACGGAGGTCATCCAGGACGGCATGCTCGACCTGCTGGAATCCGGCAAGCTGCGCATGGCGAGCGCCACCGCCTTCTCGCTCAGCCCCGAGGCGGCGGCGCGGCTCAATGCCGACATGGCCCGTTTCCGCAACAAGATGATCCTGCGCCCGCAGGAAATCAGCAATCATCCCGAACTGGTTCGCCGCCTGGGCTGTATCGCCATGAACGGCCTCATCGAGGCGGACATTTATGGCAATGTGAACTCCACCCATGTCATGGGATCGCGCATCCAGAACGGCATCGGCGGATCGGGTGACTTTGCCCGCAACGCCTATCTGTCGATTTTCATGACGCCTTCGACCGCCAAGCAGGGCAAGATTTCGGCGATCGTGCCGCATGCCAGCCATGTCGACCATATCAACCAGGATGTGCAGGTGATCGTCACCGAACAGGGGCTGGCCGACCTGCGCGGGCTGGCGCCGCGCCAGCGTGCCGAACTGATCATCAACAATTGCGCCCATCCCGATTATCGCCCGATGCTGAAGGATTATTTCAGGCGGGCGATGCAGGGCAGCTATGGCCTGCAGTCGCCGATGCTGCCGGCCGAGGCATTTGCCTGGCACCAGCGCTTCATCGATACCGGCTCCATGATGCCGGGCTGATCATAAATGGCCCGGTGCAGCCTGACCTGCGCCGGGCCACTGATCATTGCTGTTCGATTGCCGCTTTTCGACATATTTCCGCTGAGGGAACCGGGAGCCACGCCGTCCGCTTGACCTGCATATTCGCAGCACGGACCTGTCATGGATTTCCTGACGACTGACTTTCTCGACAAGCCCATCTGGATGTGGGCGCTCTTCCTGACGATCATCATCGCGCTGCTGGCGCTGGATCTGGGCGTGCTGCATCGCAAGCAGCGCGAGATCGGCGTGCGGGAGAGCGTGAAGCTGGCCGGCTTCTACATCGCCATTGGCCTCGCCTTTGGCGGCTGGATCGCCTGGCAGATGGGGCAGGAGGCGGCAGTCGCCTATCTGACCGGCTTCGTCGTCGAAAAATCGCTGGCGCTCGACAATGTCTTCGTCATCGCGATGATCTTCTCCTTCTTCCATGTGCCGCGCCGCTACCAGCATGAGGTGCTGTTCTGGGGCATCATCGGCGTCATCGTCCTGCGCGCGATCATGATCGGACTGGGCGCGGCGCTGGTTCAGAATGTCTCCTGGGCGCTCTATGTCTTCGCGGCGATCCTGATCTTCACCGGCATCCGCATGTTGTGGACCGTGGGCAAAGAACAGACGATGGAGGGCAACCGGCTGCTCGGCTTCCTGCGCCGTCACATGCGCGTGACCGACCGGGTGGAGGGCGATCATTTCTTCGTGCGCCAGCCGGCCGAGCCGGGCGGCAAGCCGCTGCTCCATGCAACGCCGCTGTTCCTGGCGCTGGTTATGATCGAGATTGCCGACGTCATCTTCGCGGTGGATTCGGTGCCGGCGATCTTCGCCATCACCACCGATCCCTTTCTGGTCTATACCTCCAACATCTTCGCGATCCTGGGGCTGCGCGCGCTCTATTTCGCGCTGGCGGCCGCGGTCCACCGCTTCCATTATCTCAAATATGCGCTGTCGGTGGTGCTGATCTTCATCGGCGCCAAGATCTTCCTGGCCGATGCGCTGGGGCTGGAGAAGATCCCGCCGGCCTTTTCCCTGCTGGTGACGGCCGGGGTATTGGGTGCAGGCATCGGCCTGTCGCTGTGGCGCACCCGTGGCGAGGCGCAGCCGCAACATTAGATTTGGCACGGATGCCGGATCGTCGATAGGAAGGCGCCATGCCCATCCTCATCACATCCGGGATCGTCTGCGCGCTGCGTGCCCATGGCGAACATGGCGCGGTCGCGCGGCTGCTGACGCCCGATCATGGGCTGGTCGCGGGCTATGTGCGCGGCGGGCGGTCGCGGGCGCTGCGCCCGGTGCTGCTGCCGGGCAATGCGGTGAAGGCGGAGTTCCGCGCCCGTACCGAGGACCAACTGGCAAGCCTGACCGTCGAACTGGAGCATAGCCGTGCGCCCCTGCTGGGCGAGCCATTGCCGGCGGCGGCGATCGACTGGGCCTGCGCGCTGACGGCGGCGGCTTTGCCGGAGGGAACGCCCTATCCGACGCTTTACGAAGCGCTCGATGGCGTGCTTGGCGCGGTCGAGGCGGCGCCGGCGGCGCGGGGCTGGGCGGCGGCTTTGGTCCGCTACGAATTGCTGTTGCTGGCGGAACTGGGGTTTGGCCTCGACCTCAGCCGCTGCGCTGCCACTGGCACCGCCGACGACCTGGCCTTTGTCAGCCCGCGCAGCGCGGCGGCGGTCAGCCGGGTCGGGGCGGAGGGCTATGAGGCGCGCCTGCTGCCGCTGCCGCCTTTCCTGTTGCAGGGCGGGGCTGGCGACTGGCCGCAGATCATGGATGGATTGCGCCTGACCGGCTTCTTCCTGGAGCGGTCCGTGCTAACCGAAAGGCGGGCCGATGTGATGGCCGCGCGCGAAAGACTGGTCGATCGGCTGAAAAGAGCGGTTGCGTAACGCGCGCAGTTTTTGCAAGGGCGGGCGCGCCGTTTCCGCATTCTCCGTTCGCCCACCGGGCAGCGGCGGCCATTTTCTTTCGCGGAACCGTGCCGGCAGAGATTTAGAAAGAGGTTTCCCATGTTGATCGCCCTGTTCCCTGGAGATGGTATCGGCCCCGAGATCGTCGCGCAGGCGAAGCGCGTGCTTGATGCGCTGGCGATCGACGGCCTCACTTATGAAGAAGGTCTGGTCGGTGGTTCGGCCTACAAGGCGGTCGGCCATCCGCTGCCGCCCGAGACGCTGGACATCGCCAGGCGCGCCGACGCCATCCTGTTCGGCGCTGTCGGCGATCCCGACTGCGACTCGCTGGAACGGCATCTGCGTCCGGAACAGGCGATCCTGGGCCTGCGCAAGGAACTGGGCCTCTTCTCCAACCTGCGGCCTGCCAAGGTCTTCCCCGAACTGGCGCACGAAAGCGCGCTGAAGCCCGAAGTGGCCGGATCGATCGACCTGCTGATCGTGCGCGAGACCAATGGCGACGTCTATTTCGGCGAGAAGGGCATGCGCACCACCACCGATGGCCTGCGCGAAGGCTATGACATCATGTCCTATAACGAAGCCGAAGTGCGCCGCATCGCCCATGCCGGTTTCCAGGCGGCGCGCGCCCGTCGCGGCAAGCTCTGCTCGGTCGACAAGGCCAATGTGCTGGAAACCAGCCAGCTGTGGCGGGACGTGGTGATCGAGGTGTCGGCCGAATATCCCGACGTCGCCCTGACCCATATGTATGTCGACAATGCCGCGATGCAGCTGGTCCGCAACCCCGGCCAGTTCGATGTCATCGTCACCGGCAACATGTTCGGCGATATCCTGTCGGATCAGGCGAGCATGTGTGTCGGCTCGATCGGCATGCTGGCATCGGCAACGCTGAACGGCGGCGGCCAGGGCCTCTATGAGCCGATCCACGGGTCCGCGCCCGACATTGCCGGCCAGGGTAAGGCCAATCCGCTGGCGACCATCCTGTCGGCGGCGATGATGCTGCGTTACTCGCTGAACCTGCCCGAGCCGGCCGACCGGATCGAGGCGGCGGTGGCCAAGGCGCTGGCCGACGGTGCCCGTTCGCCGGATCTGGGCGGCACGATGAACACGGTGGAGATGGGCGACGCGGTTCTCGCCGCGCTTTAATTCCGCTTCGGTTCGTCGCATTTGCGTGACGCGAACGTAAAGTTTCTTCGTTTCCGGTCGATATGAGCGGTGAATGGGGACGCAAATGCCGACTGAACTGATTGAAGACCATCATGTCCTGCGGGGCATGATGCGGGATTTTGCCAGCATGATGGACGATGACGTCCGCGACATGGCACTCCTGACCCGCTGGCGCATCCGCTTCGCCCAGTTGTTCCGCGACCATATGGGGCGTGAGGACATGCTGGCGCGGGGCTTGCGCCAGGGACCGCTGGCGATGGAAGCCGAGCCGGTCGTGCATCAGCATGGCCGCACCATGGTGGCCCTGTTCCTGCGCTACAGCGACCATATCAAGCAATGGACGCCTGCCCAGATCATGGCTGACTGGGGCAATTACAAGCGGGCGACGCTGGCGCTGCAGGACATGCTCTATGACCATATGGAGTGGGAAGAGGCGCATCTGCATCCGCTGATCGAGGGCAGGGTGCGAAGGGCCGCCTAAGGGTGCGAAGGGCCGCCTAAGGGGGCCAATTCGCGCATATCGGTCCTGTCGGCTCTTCCGCACGCCAGCTAGGCAGCGGCATGGACGACTTTTCCCTGCCCAGCCTTCGTGCCGCTGCCGCCATGGTTCGTGACCAGGTGCCGCCGACCCCGCAATATGCCTGGCCGCTGCTGGCCGGGCGGATCGGCGTCGAAACCTGGGTCAAGCATGAGAACCATACGCCGACCGGCGCCTTCAAGGTGCGCGGCGCTATCACATATATCGACTGGCTGCGCCGCGCCCATCCCGAGGTGACGGGCATCATCACCGCGACCCGCGGCAATCATGGCCAGGCGCAGGTGCGCGCGGCCCGCGCCGCCGGTCTGCAGGCGACGATCGTTGTCCCCCATGGCAATGCGCTGGAGAAGAATGCCGCGATGCGCGCATTCGGTGCCACCCTGATCGAGCATGGCCATGATTTCGACAGCGCCAAGGCGGAGGCGGTTCGCCTGGCCGCCGAGCAGGGGCTGTTCATGGTCCCGGCCTATCATGCGCAACTGGTGCGCGGTGTCGCCAGCTATGGGCTGGAACTGTTCGATGCTGTGCCGGACCTCGACACCGTCTACGTCCCTGTCGGTTGCGGATCGGGCCTGTGCGCCACGATCGCGGCAAGGGATGCGCTGGGCCTCAAAACCAAGGTCGTCGGCGTCGTTTCCGCCCATGTCGATGCGGCCAAGCGCTCGTTCGAGGCAGGGCAATTGCTCACCAGCCCGACCGCCTATACCTTTGCCGATGGCGTCGCCGTTTGTACCCCGGTTCAGGCCGCGCTCGACTATTTCGGGCCGCGGGCCGACCGCTTCGTCGGCGTCACCGATGACGAGGTGGCGGACGCCATCCGCATCTATTGGCAGGACACGCATAATCTGGCCGAGGGCGCCGGTGCGGTGGCGCTGGCCGCGCTGATCCAGGAAAAGGAGCGGATGCGCGGCAAGAAGGTTGCGGTTATCCTCTCGGGCGGTAATGGCGACATGAGCCAGATGGCACAGATATTGGGCGGCGAAACGCCGCGCGTCACGACGGATATGCGGAAGGCGATATGAAGCGGAAGAGCGGTCAGAACCCTGAGATCACCAAGAACTGGAAGCCGGCGACGCTGGCCATCCGGGGCGGCACCGCGCGCACCGAATATGGCGAGACGTCCGAGGCCTTGTTCCTGTCCAGCGGCTATTGCTACGACCGGGCCGAGGACGCTGCCGCGCGCTTCGCCGGTGAACAGCAGGGCATGACCTATAGCCGGCTGCAGAACCCGACCGTCGAGATGCTGGAACAGCGCATCGCCCTGCTGGAAGGCGCCGAAGCCTGTCGCGCGACCGCGACCGGCATGGCGGCCATGACCGCCGCCCTGCTGTGCCAGCTGTCGGCCGGCGACCATGTCGTCGCGGCCAAGGCGGCCTTTGGCTCCTGCCGCTGGCTGGTCGACACGCTGCTGCCCAAATTCGGTATCGCGACGACGACGATCGACGGCAGCGATGTTGCCGCCTGGGAAGCGGCGGCACAGCCCAATACCAAGGTCTTCTTCTTCGAGACGCCGGCCAACCCGACCATGGACGTGGTCGACATCGCTGCCGTCTGCGCGATCGCCAAGGCCCGCGGCATCACCACCGTTGTCGACAACGCCTTCGCCTCGCCCGCGCTGCAGCGGCCGATGGAGTTCGGCGCCGATGTCGTCGCCTATAGCGCGACCAAGATGATGGACGGGCAGGGCCGCGTGCTGGCCGGCGCCATCTGTGGCAGCCGCGACTGGATCGACAATGTGCTGCTGCCCTTCCACCGCAACACCGGCCCGACGCTCAGCGCGTTCAACGCCTGGGTCGTGCTGAAGGGGCTGGAGACGCTGGACCTGCGCATTCGCCGCCAGAGCGAGAATGCGCTCAAGGTTGCGCAATTCCTCGAAACCCGCCTGCCCAAGGTCAATTATCCGGGGCTGGAGAGCCATCCGCAGCATGCGCTGGCGATGCGGCAGATGGACGCGGCCGGACCGATCTTCTCGCTCTATGTCGGCGGCGGCCGGGCCGAGGCGCATGGCCTGCTCAATGCGCTGGAACTGGTCGACATCAGCAACAATATCGGCGATTCGCGCTCGCTGATGACCCATCCGGCATCGACCACCCATTTCGGCATGGCCGAAGAGGCGCGACTGGAAGTCGGCATCACCGAGGATATGCTGCGCCTGAACGTCGGCCTGGAAGATCCGGACGATGTGATCGCGGACTTCGACCAGGCGCTCAAGACGATAGGGCGTTGACGGAACCGGGCAGGGAGGCGCATGCGGGAAATATGAACGCATTGTTCCCCCTGCACGCGACGACGCGGGACATCATCGTCCATGTCGCCGTGACTTTCCTGCCCGAACAGTCGGAGCCGGACCGGGGGCGCTGGTTCTGGGCCTATCATATCCGGATCGAAAATCAGGGCGAACAGCCGGTGCAACTGCTGAGCCGTCACTGGATCATTACCGATGGGCGGGGCATTCAGCAGGAATTGGAGGGTGAAGGCGTGATCGGGGAACAGCCGGTGGTGCAACCGGGCAAAAGCTATGACTATGTGTCGGGCTGCCCGCTCAACACGGCGACGGGGTCGATGCGCGGCGCCTATACGATGATCGGTTCCGATGGCGAGACGTTCGAGGTGACCATTCCCCATTTCGCGCTGATCGCGCCGGCGGTGGCCGAATGAAGCGGACCCATTTGCCGCTCAACGGCCTGCGCGTGCTGGATGCAGCGGCACGCCACCTGTCCTTCACCCGCGCGGCGGACGAACTGGCGGTGACGCCGGCGGCCGTCGGTCAGCAGATCCGCGCGCTGGAGGATATGCTGGGCGTGGTGCTGTTCCGCCGCACGCCAAAGGGGCTGGAACTGACGCCCGAAACCGAAGCGGGCCTTGAAGCGCTGCGCGCCGGTTTCCTGGAGTTCGAGGAAGCGGTGCGGGCGATGCAGGCGGGCCAGTCCAGTTCGTCGCTGACGATCGCCGCGCCGCGCGACATCACCGCCAAATGGCTGCAGCCGCGCCTGGCCGCCTATGCCGCGAGCCAGCCCGGCCTGACCTTCTCATTGGTCGCCGCCGACGAGGCGCTGGACTTTACCGAGGCCAATCTGGACCTGGCGCTGCGCCTGACCGATGGCGCGGGCGAGCATGAGGGCATCAAGATCGGCGAAACCGCCTTCGTCACCGTGGAAGCGGCGGCGGGCGGGCCGGAGCAGCGGATCGAATGGCCCGGCTGCCCCACGGGCGACCTGCCCGCCGCAATCCGGGTGGCGGATGCGGGCCTGGCGATCGAGGCGGCGGCGAACGGCTTTGGCCGGGCGAGCGTGCCTCTGCTGCTGGCGCAGGCGGATATCGAGAATGGACGGGTGCGCAAGGTGGGCGATGCCCTGCCGACAATGCTCAGCTACTGGCTGATCGCCCCGCTGCCGCAATGGCGCCAGAAGAAGGTCAAGGCGCTGGTCGAGGCGCTCACGGCCTGACCCGGCGGGGGCAGGAAAATAGGATTTGGTCCGCTTAACTTCGCATATTTCCCGCGCATTTTGACATTAAATGTCCAACTGGTGATGGATTGTTGCGAGTGTCGTCCATGTCCCATCGGGCATGTATAGAGGATCGGCGGCGTGTAGGACAGGCGCCGGACCGGGCGATCAGTCGGCCAGCAGGTTGAGCGCGCGCGTCATCAGCATGACGAAGCGGCCTTCGTCGACGCGGGCGACCGGATCATTCCAGGCGCCGCTGACTGCGTAATATTGGCCGTCCTGCGCCTGCACCAGGAAGTTCATCGCAATGACGCCGGGTTCGCTGCCGCCCTTATAGCCGAAATAGCGCCAGCGTTTCGCGTTGGCGGGGGCGATGCCCGGATTGACCGCCATGATCGACAGGGCATCGCCACCGGTGCGGCGCAGCCAGTCGAGCTGGGCGATTTCCTCCTGCGGGCTGGCGAACCATTCGAGCGTGTCGATCGCCACCGGATTTTCCGACACGGTGCCGACATCGACATGAGCGGCGGTCAGCCGGGTGGCGGCATCCCGCAACAGGGCGCGGCGATCGGCGATGGTCCCGGCCTCATAGCGGCGGCGCAATTCGGCATTGGCCGGCATCTTCAGGGCAAAGGCCTCTGCCGTGGTCAGCATTGGCAGGCTGCGGGGATCGGCGATGCCGAAGCGCTGGCGCATGGCGTCGACCTTGTCGCGGCCGAGGCCCAGCAGCAACGTGTCCGACGCGCTATTGTCGCTTTCGGCGATCATCGCGGTCGCCAGGCTGTGCAGCGTCATCGGCGCGTGATCAGGCCATGCCATCAGCCGGCCGGAAAAGCTTTTCGGACCGAGCGGCATGACATCGCTCCAGCGCCGCTCGCCGGCCTGCACCGCACGCGCCAGTTCGGCCAGCACTGTCAGCTTGAAGGAGGAGCCGGTCGCCATCGGCTGGTCGGGATGGTGCGACTGGAGCAGGACGGGACCGGCATCGGTCAGCCGGGCGATGGCGAAGCTGCTGCGACCCGGCAGGGCGGCGATGTCGCGCAGCACCGCGGCCATGCTGTCATCGGCCTGGCGGCTGCCGATGATGCGCAGGCCGACGACGCGGTTGGGCGGATCGGGCGCGATCACCAGCGTGATGGCGACGATCGCCCGTTCGTAGCGGACCTCCATCTGCCCGGCGGTTGCGCTTTGCTGGGTGAGCGCGCCAAGCGCGACCGGACGGCCATGCTGGCGGCGCAGGTCGGCGGCGAGCGCGCGCCAGCGGTCGACCGGGATGGCGTCGATGAAGACGGGGGAGAAGAAGTCGGCTTCGTTGCCGGGGCCAGCGAGGATGGTCACCAGTTGCGTGGCGCGCGCGCGAAAGGCAGGGGCCGGATCAGCCATGGCGCGGCCCGGCAGCAGCGCCATCCCGATAAGGACAAGCGCGACCGCCAGCAGCCTCATGCGTCAATCGCTTCCTCATCGACCGCCGCCGCATTTTCCTGGATGAAGGCGAAGCGATGGGCGGGGTTGGTGCCCATCAGCCGCTCGACCAGATCGCGCACCTGCTGCCGGTCCTCGATGTCGTCGGGCAGGGTGATGCGGATCAGGCTGCGGGTCTTGGGATCCATGGTGGTTTCGCGCAACTGCATCGGGTTCATTTCGCCCAGCCCCTTGAAGCGGCTGATCTCGACCTTCTTGCCCTTGAACTCCTTGGCCAGCATCGCCTCGCGCTGGGCATCGTCCATCGCATAGAGACTCTTGCCGCCGGCGGTCAGGCGATAGAGCGGCGGCTGCGCCAGATAGAGATGGCCGCGCCGCACCAGTTCGGGCATTTCCTGGAAGAAAAAGGTCATCAGCAGGGTGGCGATATGGGCGCCGTCGACATCGGCGTCGGTCATGATGACGATGCGTTCGTAGCGCAGATTATCGGGGTTGCAATCCTTGCGCGTGCCGCAGCCCAGCGCCAGGATCATGTCGGCAATTTCCTGGTTTGCCAATATCTTGGCGGTGTTTGCTGAGGCAACGTTGAGGATCTTGCCGCGCAGGGGTAGGATCGCCTGCGTCTTGCGGTCGCGAGCCTGCTTGGCCGATCCGCCGGCCGAGTCACCTTCGACCAGAAAGATTTCAGCGCCTTCCGGGTCATCATTCGAACAATCCGTGAGCTTGCCGGGCAGGCGCAGCTTGCGCGCGCTGGTGGCGGTCTTGCGCTTGACCTCCTTTTCCTGCTTGCGCTTGAGGCGCTCGTCCATGCGGTCGATGACATAGGCGAGCAGCGCCTTGCCCCGGTCCATATGGTCGGTCAGGAAATGGTCGAAATGGTCGCGCACGGCATTTTCGACCAGGCGCGCGGCGTCGGGGCTGGTCAGGCGATCCTTGGTCTGGCTCTGGAACTGGGGATCGCGGATGAAGACCGACAGCATGATTTCCGATGACGTCATGATGTCATCGGCGGTAATGTCCTTCGCCTTCTTCTGCCCCACCAGTTCGCCAAAGGCGCGGATGCCCTTCACCAGCGCGGCGCGCAGGCCGTTTTCATGGGTGCCGCCATCGGGCGTGGGAATGGTGTTGCAATACCAGCTATAGCTGCCGTCGGACCAGAGCGGCCAGGCGACCGCCCATTCGACCCGGCCGGCTTCGCCCGGAAAATCCTGATTGCCCGAGAAAAATTGGGTGGTGGCGCATTCGCGGTCGCCCAGCTGCTCCTTCAGATGGTCGGCCAGGCCGCCGGGGAACTGGAATACCGCTTCGGGCGGGGTGTCGTCACCGATCAGTTCGGGCGCGCATTTCCAGCGTATCTCGACCCCGGCGAACAGATAGGCCTTGGACCGGGCGAGGCGATAGAGCTTGGCCGGCTTGAATTTCTGCTCGCCGAAAATCTCGCTGTCAGGGATGAAACTGACCGCGGTGCCGCGCCGGTTGGGGGCGGCGCCGACCTTTTCCAGGCCGCTGGTGGGCAGGCCCTGGCTGAAGCTCTGGCGGAACAGTTCCTTGTTGCGCGCGACCTCGACCACCGTCCTGATCGACAGGGCGTTGACGACGCTGATGCCCACGCCATGCAGGCCGCCCGAGGTTGCATAGGCCTTGCCTTCAAACTTGCCGCCCGAATGAAGCGTGGTGAGGATGACTTCCAGCGCCGACTTGCCGGGGAATTTGGGGTGATCATCCACCGGAATGCCGCGACCATTGTCAGTGATGGTCAGCTTGTTGCCCGGTTCCAGGCTGATCTCGATCCGTGTGGCATGACCGGCGACGGCTTCGTCCATGCTGTTGTCGAGCACTTCGGAGGCGAGATGGTGGAAGGCGCGCTCGTCGATGCCGCCAATATACATGCCCGGACGGCGCCGGACCGGCTCCAGCCCTTCGAGCACTTCGATAGTAGAGGCGTCATAGCCCGGCGAGGTGGTGGACTGGGCGGAGGCGAACAGGTCTTCGGACATTCCGCCAAGCTATAGGCAGCCGGGCGTCGGGTGCAAGCGCTGCGCGCACGCGATCGTCAGCAATCAATTGTTACAAGGCGTGGTGCAACAAATCGGCCGACCGACCCGTTGCCTCCATCAGGGTATATTCCCAAGGTCAGGCTGGAGAAATTCATGACATTCAAGCATTTTGCGCCGATCGGCGCCACGCTGGCGCTCGCCCTGGCGACGCCGGCAATGGCGCAGCAGGACAGCGGCAAGGTCGACTGGACCGGCCCCTATGTCGGCGGCTCCTTCGGCTATAACTGGTCGAAGGGCGATGGCGGCGAGCATCTGCGCTTCGACACGGACGGGGACGGCAATTATGATGATGTCGTCACCACGGCGGCCGGGGCCAATGCCTTTTCGCCCGGCACCTGCGGCGGTTCGGCACGGGGCGCGACGCCGGCCAGCGGCTGCAATGGCGACAAGGATGCGATCGGCTGGATGGGCCATGTCGGCTATGACCGGCAGTTCGGCAATATCGTCGCGGGCATCGTCGGCGAAGCGGGCAAGGCCTATGTCAGCGACAGCGTGACCGAATATTCGACCACGCCGGCCAGCTATACCATGACCCGGCGGATCGGCTGGAACGCCAATTTGCGCGCGCGGCTGGGCTATACCACCGATGGCGGCGTCATGCCCTACATCACCGGCGGCCTGGCCTATGCCAAGGTGAAGAATCATTTCGACACCAGCAACACCGCCAACAGCTTCACCGAATATGATCGCAAGGAAGATGCCTGGGGCTACACCATGGGCGGCGGTGTCGAAGCCAAGGTTGCGCAGAATTTCTCGATCGGCGCCCGCTATCTTTGGACCCGTTATAATACGGGCGACTATCGCGTCGATGTAGGGCAGGGCAGCGCGCCCGCGACCAACCCCTTCATCATCACGCCATCCGGCGGCACCAGCATCAACCGTGGCGACAAGTTCGACAATCAGAGCCTGATGGCGACCGCCAGCTTCCGCTTCTGATCCGCTGCCATGAAGGGGCCGGGACGATGTTCCGGCCCTTTCCTCTTGTGATCTTTACCTGATCCCGCGCCCGACATAGCTTTCCGCCGACAGGATATGGCGGGAGGTCGAGAATATGGCGGCAGGTTTCAACCCCGATGCGGCGACCGCCGCCTATCTGGCGACACTGTCGCCGGCCCAGCATGAACGGGCGATCGCCTATACCCAGGGCGGGCATTGGCTGCTGCTTTGGGGCATGCTGGTGACACTGGTCGCCATGGCGCTGATCTGGCGCAGCGGCCTGCTGGTGCGGCTGGGGCGGCGGGTGCATGTGCGGCGCCCCAATCTGGCGGTGTTCCTGTCCGCCTTGCTCTTCTTCCTGCTCGACTGGCTGATCGAACTGCCCTGGTCCGTCTATGCCAATTGGGGACGCGAGCGCAGCTATGGGCTGACCAGCCAGGGTTTCGGTGGCTGGCTGGGCGAGGACATATTGTCGAGTGCGATCAGCTTGCCGTTGCTGGCGCTGCTGGCGGTCGCCATCTATGCGCTGATGCGCCGCACGCCGCGCTGGTGGTGGGCATGGTCGGGGCTGGTGGTCGTGCTGGGCATCATCCTGATGGTTGTGATCGCGCCGGTGGCGATCGAGCCGCTGTTCAATAAATATACGCCCGCGCCCGCCGGGCCGACGCGCGATGCGGTGGTCGAACTGGCGCATCGTGCCGGCGTGCCGGGCGACAAAATCTATATTTATGACGGGTCGAAGCAGTCGGAACGCTATACCGCCAATGTCTCCGGCCTGTTCGGAACGGCGCGGGTGGCAATGAGCGATGTGATGTTCAAGCGCGGCGCCGACCTGGCCGAGGTGCGCGGCGTGGTGGGCCATGAAATGGGCCATTATGCCGAACATCATGTGCTGTGGCTGGCCGGCGGCATGAGCCTGCTGGCGATGCTGCTCTTCTTCCTGGTCGACCGGCTCTATCCGGTGGCGGCGCGCTGGTTCGGCGCGGGCAGTGCGATCAGCGATCCGGCGCATATGCCGGTCGCCTGGGCGGTGGCGGCAGTGGTCGGGATATTCCTGGTGCCGCTGATGAACAGCATCAGCCGCTATGACGAGAATGCCGCCGACCGTTTCTCGCTCAAGGTCGCGCATGAGCCCGATGGCCTGGCCAAGGCGCTGGTCAAGACGATCGAATATCGCGCCTCATCGCCCTCGCGGCTGGAGGAAATCCTGTTCTACGACCATCCCAGCGTCGAACGGCGCATCCATGCCGCGATGGTCTGGAAGGCGGAAAATCCGCAACTGATCGGTAAATAGGGGCAAAAGAAAAGGCCGCCCGGTGGGGCGGCCTTTCTTGTCTCGTTTCGCTCAGCGGACCCGCGGGCCGCCGAAGGGCAGCGGCGGGGGCGGGCGGCGCGTGCCGCGCGGCAGCTGTGCCTGATAGGCGCGGCCGCAATGTTCCACGCAATAAGGGAAGCCGGGGTTCACTGCTTCGCCGCAGAAATGGAAGTCCGGCTCGCCCGGATGGCCCATCGGCCACTTGCAGATCCGCTCGGTCAGGTCGAGCAGGCTCGTCTTGCCGGCAATTTCGGCGCTCGGCTTGGCGGGCACCAGACGGCGCGGCGGTGCCGGCGGGATCGGTGCCTGCTGGTCACCGGGGCCCTGGCGCAGGAAGCCGCCGGGGCCGACCGATACGATGCGCGGCTGGGGCGCGGCGGGCGCGTCGCTGGGGGCAGCGGCGGCAGCCGGTGCGGCAGGCGCAGCCGGTGCGGCGACCGGGGCCGGACGCGGCGGCGGCGGCGGGGCGGCCACGGGTGCGGCAGCGCGGGGCGCTTCAGCTTCCGGGGCAGGGGCTGCCGGCTTGCGGGCGGGCGCGGCCTTCTTGGGCGCCTCGTTGGCCTTCACCGGGGACGGGCGCGACTGCAGGCCAAGGCGATGCGCCTTGCCGATCACCGCGTTACGGCTGACGCCGCCCAGTTCGTCCGCGATCTGGCTCGCGGTCAGGCCCTTTTCCCACATCGCCTTGAGCTGGTCGATACGTTCGTCGGTCCAGGACAATGAAAACTCCTCACAATCTGCGCTATGCGCCCTATATGGGGCATGCAGGCGCGACTTCCAACCGCGCAGAACGCCCTTGCGGCATAACGGACCAGCCGATAGTCGATCCCATCATGAACGACCAGCCCAAAATTGCAGCCGCCCATCCCGCACCCGTTCCCTTCCATGAACCGGGGGAGTTGGTGATCCGCAACGTCAATTGGGCCGGCATGCGCGCGCTCTACCGCAAGGAGGTGCGCCGTTTCATGAAGGTGCAGCTCCAGACGATCTGGGCGCCGGCCGTTACCACGCTGATGTTCCTGGTGATTTTCACCATCGCGCTGGGCGGGGCGAACCGCCAGGTGCTGGGCGTGCCCTTTGCCGATTTCATTGCGCCGGGCCTGATGATGATGGGAATGATGAACAATGCCTTTGCCAACAGCAGCTTCTCGCTGCTGGCGGGCAAGATGCAGGGGACGCTGATCGACTATCTGATGCCGCCGCTGTCGGTGGGCGAATTGCTGCTGGCGCTGGTCGGCGCGGCGGTGACGCGCGCGGTGGCGGTCGGTCTGGCGCTGTGGGGGGCGATGGCGCTGTGGCCCGGCGTGCATGTGACGCCGACGCATCTGTGGGCGGTGATCTGGTTCGGCCTGATGGGCGCCAGCCTGACCGCCTTCATCGGCGTGATGACGTCGATCTGGGCGGAAAAATTCGATCATGCCGCCGCGATCACCAATTTCGTGATCGGGCCGATGACGCTGCTGTCGGGCACCTTCTATTCGATCGACCGCCTGTCGCCGCTCTTCCGGGCGATCAGCCACGCCAACCCCTTCTTCTACGCCATTTCCGGTTTCCGCTATGGCTTCGTCGCGGCGGCGGATGGCAATGTGCTGGTCGGCAGCGTGGTGCTGCTGGCGCTCAATGCCGGGCTGGCGCTGCTCTGCTATGTGCTGCTGCGCAAGGGCTGGAAGCTCAAGGCCTGACGGCGTCAGGTAAGGGCCGCAAAGATCGGCACGGCCAGCATCGCGCCCAGGATCAGCATGGCGGCCAGCAGCCAGTGGCGCAGTCGGGGGAGGGCGCTGACGCCCTCCTCTTCCCATGGCCACATCAGGCGGCGCTGCCCTTTCCACCCACGCGGGTGACGGTGAAGCCGGCGGCTTCCGCTTCCGCGACCGGATAGATGTTGCGCAGGTCGACCAGCACCGGCGCGCTCATCGAACCGGCCAGGCGCTTGAGATCCAGCGCGCGGAAGGCGTCCCATTCGGTCACCAGCACCAGCGCGTCGGCGCCGGACGCGGCCTCATAGGCCGAACCGGCCATGGTGACGCCGGGCATCATCGGCGCGGCCACGTCCATGCCCTCGGGATCATAGGCGACGACCTTCGCGCCGGCATCCTCCAGCGCCTGCACGATCGCCAGGCTGGGCGCGTCGCGCATGTCGTCGGTATTGGGCTTGAAGGTGACGCCCAGCAAGGCGACGGTCTTGCCGCGCGCTTCACCGCCCAGCGCCTTCACGATCTTGCGGCCCATGGCGCGCTTGCGCAGGTCGTTCACCTGCACCACGGTTTCGACGATGCGGATCGGCGCGTCATAATCCTGCCCGGTTTTGACCAGGGCCAGCGTATCCTTGGGGAAGCAGGAGCCGCCATAGCCCGGACCGGCATGCAGGAATTTGCTGCCGATCCGCTTGTCGAGGCCGATGCCGCGCGACACGTCCTGCACTTCGGCGCCGACCGCCTCGCACAGGTCCGCCATCTCGTTGATGAAGGTGATCTTGGTCGCCAGGAAGGCGTTGGCGGCATATTTGATCAGTTCGGCCGTGCGACGGCCGGTGAACATCAGCGGCGCCTGGTTGAGGTTCAGCGGGCGATAGACCTGGCTCATCACCGAAATGGCGCGTTCCGATCCGGTGGTGCCCACGACGACGCGGTCGGGGCGCTTGAAATCGCCGATCGCCGCGCCTTCGCGCAGGAATTCGGGGTTCGACACGACCTGGATGTCGAGGTCCGGGCGCAGTTCGCGCGCGATCCGCTCGACCTCGTCGCCGGTGCCGACGGGCACGGTCGACTTGGTGACGATGACCGCCGGGCCATCGAGGGATTCGACGATCTCCTTGGCGGCGGCATAGACATAGCTGAGGTCGGCATGGCCATCGCCCCGCCGCGAGGGCGTGCCGACGGCGATGAAGATGGCGTCGGCGCCCTTCACGCCTTCGGGCAGGTCGGTGGTGAAGGTCAGGCGACCGGCGGCGGCGTTGGTGCCGACCAGCTGGTCGAGGCCGGGTTCGTAGATCGGCATCGTGCCGGCCTCGATCGCGGCGATCTTGCCCGCATCCTTGTCGACGCAGACGACATCATGGCCGAAATCCGCAAAGCAGGCCCCGGAGACGAGGCCGACATAGCCGGTGCCGATCATGGTGATTTTCATGAGTTGGTGGAACTCCAAACGGGAAGTGATTGGTTTGAGGCTCTAGCATAGTCATAACGCAATACAATTCGCGCCTTTGCGTAATTACCATGCTACCGTTTAGCGGCTGGTTACCCTTTTTTGTCAGGGAAGGCGCATCCGAACGAAAGGGCACAGAGTGAAAGTAGCGCTGGTATTTGGGACACGGCCGGAAGCGATCAAGCTGTTTCCGGTGATCCACGCGCTCAAGGCGCGTGCCGATATCGACACCCGCGTGATCGTGACGGCGCAGCATCGTGGCCTGCTGGACCAGGTGCTGGAGATTGCCGGCATCGTGCCCGACATCGATCTGGACGTCATGACGCCCAACCAGACGCTGGACGGGCTGACCGCCAAGTTGATCGTCGCACTGGGCGAGGCGTTCGACGCGGAGAAGCCCGACCGGGTGGTGGTGCACGGCGACACGCTGACGACGATGGTGGCGAGCCTGGCGGCCTATTATCGCAAGATCCCGGTCGCCCATGTCGAGGCCGGCCTGCGCAGCGGCGACATCCATCATCCCTGGCCCGAGGAGGTCAATCGCAGCGTCGTCGCGTGCATTGCCGACATGAATTTCGCGCCGACCCAGGCGGCGGCCGATGCGCTGCTGCGGGAAAATCGCGATGCGGCCGGCATTCATGTCACGGGGAATACCGTGATCGACGCGCTACTGGCGACGGTCGATCGGGTCCATGGCGAACCGGCGCTGGCCAGCGGCCTCGACGATCTGGCGGCGCGTTTCGCGGGCAAGCGGATCGTGGCCGTCACCAGCCACCGGCGCGAGAATTTCGGCGGCGGGATGGAGGCGATCGCCCGTTCCATCGCGGACATTGCCGCGCGGCCCGATGTCGCGGTGATCTTCCCCGTCCATCCCAATCCCAATGTCCGTCCGGTCATGGATGCGGTGCTGGGCGACCTGCCCAATGTCGCGATGATCGAACCGCTCGACTATCCCCATTTCGTCCGCCTGCTCGACCTGTGCCATCTGGTGCTGACCGACAGCGGCGGTGTGCAGGAGGAGGCGCCCTCGCTCGGCAAGCCGGTGCTGGTGATGCGCGAGACCACCGAACGGCCCGAAGGGGTGCAGGCCGGCACGGCGAAGCTGGTCGGCGCGGACCGGAACCGGATCGTGCGCGAGGTGCTGGCGCTGCTCGACGATGATGCCGCCTATCAGGCGATGGCCCGTGCCCATAACCCGTTCGGCGACGGCAAGGCGGCCGAGCGGATTGCCGATATCATTGCAGGAAAGGCCGGCGCGGCGCATCTTGCCGCCTGACATTACCCAAATCTTCAACATTTCCGGGCAATGTTGCTCCGAATTTTGGTGAATGAAGGATTATCTCCCCCATGCCCGTCGACAGCAAGCAGAAGGTTTCCGTCATTGGCCTGGGCTATATCGGCCTGCCGACTGCGGCGCTGATCGCGCGCGGCGGGGCGCAGGTCGTCGGCGTCGATGTCAGCGCCCATGTGGTCGAGACGGTCAATTCGGGTCGGGTCCATATCGAGGAAGTCGATCTGGACGGCCTGGTGCAGGGCGTGGTTGCACGCGGCAATCTGCGCGCGTCGCTCAGCGTCGAGGCCAGCGACGTCTTCATCATCGCGGTGCCGACCCCGGTGGCCGAGGACCGCGCGCCCGACATCTCCTATGTGCTGCAGGCGGCGCGGACCGTCGCGCCGGTGCTGAAGAACGGCGATACGGTGATCCTGGAATCCACCTCGCCGGTCGGCACGACCGAGGCGATGCGCGACCTGATCGCCGAGCTGCGCCCCGACCTCAGGATGCCGGCGCCCGGCGTGGCGGGTGACATCGCCATCGCCTATTGCCCCGAGCGGGTGCTGCCCGGCCGCATCCTGGTCGAGTTGATCGACAATGATCGCTGCATCGGCGGCATCACGCCGCGCTGCGCGCGCAAGGCGCTGGGCTTCTATCGCCAGTTCGTGCGCGGAGCCTGCATCACCACCACCGCGCGGGCGGCCGAGATGGTGAAGCTGGTGGAAAACAGCTTCCGCGACGTCAACATCGCCTTCGCCAATGAATTGTCGGTGATCGCCGACCGCATGGACATTGATGTGTGGGAAGTGATCCGCCTGGCCAACCGCCATCCGCGCGTCAACATATTGCAGCCGGGGCCGGGCGTTGGCGGTCATTGCATCGCCGTCGATCCCTGGTTCATCGTCCATGGCGACCCGGAAAATGCCCGCATCATCCGCACCGCGCGCGAGGTGAACGACGGCAAGACCGATTATGTCGTGGCCAAATCGTCGGACATGATCGACGCTTTTGCCGGCGAGGATGTCGCCTGCCTCGGCCTCGCCTTCAAGCCGAACATCGACGATTTCCGCGAAAGCCCGGCGGTCAAGGTCGCCAGCCGGCTCGCCCGCCGCTACGGCAAGCGGGTCAAGCTCGTCGAACCCTATGCCCAGGATCTGCCGATGGAGTTCGCCGGCACCGGTGCCGAACTGATCGATCTCGATACGGCTCTGGAACAATGCGGCGTGTTCATCATTCTTGTCGATCATGACATGTTCAAATCCGTTCCCGTCGACGAACGTGCCGGCAAGGCCGTCTATGATACGCGCGGCATCTGGCCCGACCAGCCGCGTCGTCAGCCCGAGCCGGCCGCGCAGCGCATCGCGGTCTGATCGTCGGCCGGGCGGTTCGTCCTGCCCCCCGCGCGGTTGCCATGACGGTGCCGCGTCGCTAACCCCCGAGCCGAGCGGCCCTTTTGCGGGCCGCACCCGGTTCGCAATGGGGTGTTGATGCGCATGAAGCGCCAGATTTTGGGGCACTATGGCAAGGGCATGAAGGGCGGCGCCGTCGCGGCAGCGGCGATGCTGCTCGCCGGCTGCTCGACTGTTGAGGATGCCCCGCGCGGCGAGGCCGCCTATGCGCTGATGCCCGCGCCCGCCGCGGTGGGCCGCGACTATGTCATCAGTCCCGACGATGTGCTGCGTATCCAGGTCTATCACGAGCCCGACCTGTCGCTGGAGGATGCGCGGGTCAGCGCGGCCGGCATGGTCCGCATGCCTCTGGTCGGCGATGTATCGATCGGCGGGCTGACCGCCGGCGAGGCATCGGACGTGATCGCCGGCCGGCTGGGCGAGCGCTATCTGGTATCGCCGCAGGTCACAGTGTTTGTGAAGCAGGCGGTCGGCCGCCGCATCACCGTCGATGGCGAGGTGCGTGAGCCCGGCCTGTTCCCGATCGAGGGACGGATCGGCCTCATCCAGGCGGTGGCGCTGGCCCATGGCCCGACCCGGCTGGCGAGCCTGGGGCAGGTGGTGGTGGTCCGCACCGTCGAGGGGCAGCGTCAGGCCGCGACCTTCGACCTGGGCGCCATTCGCAAGGGCGAAGCGCCCGATCCTGAAATATTGGCCGGCGATCTGGTGATCGTCGGCCTGTCGCGCGCCAAGGCCATCCTTGGCGGCGCGCTGATCGCCATTCCCGCCGTCGCGACCGGCTTCATCGCCATAGACGGAGGCAATTGATGGTGTCCCGGATCATCGAACTGGAACAGCGTCAGGCCGGGGAGGAGGATCGCACCACCCGGTTTGTCGAGAGTGCGCGCGGCACATGGACCGTGGTGCGGCGGCACCGGGTGATCCTGTTCGTTACCATGGCGCTCTGCGTGCTGGCGGGCGTCATCTATATCCTGCTGTCGACGCCGGATTATCGCGCGACCGCCTCGGTCGAGGTGGAGGATGTGCCGGCGGGGGCCGCCGGCGCGGGCGCGATGCAGAAGCCGGTCAGCGCGGCCGACACCGAAAGCATGATGCAGACCGAACTGGAAGTGCTGCGCAGCCGGGCACTGGCCGAGGATGTCGCGCGCGATCTGGCGCTGGTCGGCAGCCCGGTCTTCTTCCAGGGCATGGATGCGCGCCGCCCGGCACAGGGGCAGGGCAGCCTGACCCAGCGCCAGGTCGAGCATGAGCAGGTCATCAAGCTGCTGCGCGACAATCTGCAGGTCGAACTGCCGGGCAAGTCGCGGGTGCTGCGCATCAGCTTCGTCAGCGCCGATCCGGCGTTGTCGGCGCGGGTGGCGAACAGCTATGCCGACAGCCTGATCCGGGCGGACCTGAAGCGTGGCTTTGAGTCCGGCGTGCAGGCGCGTCGTTTCCTGCTGGGCGAGCTGGATGGGGCGCGCAAGGATCTGGAACGGGCCGAGCGCGATCTGGCGGTCTATGCCTCGCGCACCGGCGCGGTGCCGGCCGAGGCGGCCACGGACGAGGACAAGAAGAACGACGGCAAGGATGCAAAGCCCGATGCCGCGCCGGTGCCGGAAGGATCGACCGCGGCGCGTCTGGCGCAGCTCAACGCCTTCCGCGCGCAGGCGGTCGCCGACCGTATCGCCGCGCAGAAGCGCTGGGAAAGCGCGAAGGCGGCGAGCGCCGAGACGCTGCCCGAGGTGCTGGGCAATGGCGCCATGCAGCAGTTGATGGCGGAACGGGCGCAGGCGCGGGCGGCGCTGGTCGAGGAACGGCAGTTCCGCAAGGACGCCCACCCCGAAATGCGCGAGGCACGGGCGCGGCTGGCGGCGCTTGACGACCAGGCCGAGAGCATGGCCAACACGATCCGCGCGTCGCTGCGCCAGGAATATGAGGTGGCGGCGCATGGCGAGAAGCAGATCGCTTCGGAAATCGCCGCGCTGGAAGGCGATGCGCGGGTCGAGCGCGGCCGCGACATGCAGATGAGCATGATGAGCCGGTCGGTCGAAACCTATCGCCTGCTGCATGACAGCCTGTTGCAACGTTATCGCGACATGGCGTCGCAGGCGGGCTTCCAGGCCGGCCGCATCCAGCCGCTCGACCGGGCGGCGGTGCCGACCACGCCCTTTGCCCCCCATGCCGGCCAGATCATGCTGGTCGCGCTGCTCGGCGGCATGCTGCTGGGCCTGCTGCTGATCGCAGCGCGGCACATGTTCGACGATGCGGTGACGTCGGCCGATACGCTGGCGGAGCGTGTCGACCTGCCGCTGCTGGGCGCAGTACCGACCACCGGCGACCAGCCGAGCGCGCCGGACATCTTCGCGCCGATCGCGGCGTCGCTGCAACTGGCATCGGTTGCCGGCCTGCCGCGCTCCATCCTGGTCACCAGCGCGCAGGAGGAGGAAGGCAAGTCGCTGACCGTCAACGCGCTGGCACGCGCGCTGGCGCGGCTGGACAAGAAGGTGCTGGTGATCGACGCCGACATGCGCCGGCCGGTGCAGCACAGCCTGTTCCGGGTGACCGCGACGCGCGGCATCAGCGAGGTGCTGACGGGCCAGGGCAAGGTCGAGGATCTGATCCTCGACAGCGGTGTCGCCGGCGTGTCGCTGCTACCCTGTGGCGCGGTGCCGCCCAATCCGGCGGAACTGCTCTCCACCCCTGCGCTCGACGCGCTGCTGGGCGCGGTGCGCGACCGCTATGACACGGTGCTGATCGACGCGCCGCCGATCCTGGGCATGTCCGACGCGCAACTGCTCGCCGCCAAGGTGCAGGTCACGCTGCTGGTGGTCGAATGGGGCCGCAACCATCATGGCGGCCTGCGGGTGGCAGTGGACCGACTCCGCCGGGCCGGCGGCTCGATCGTCGGCGCCGTGCTGACCAAGGCGCATGGCCGGGCCTATGATTATGACTATCACCGGGGCGGCTAGAGCCTGATCGTTTAGCGCGCCTTGGCGGGCGCGCACGCAACCTTGTGGAGGCTGTAGCTGGCGAAGGGCTTTTCGGCATTTGCCTCGTCACGCGCGACGATGCTCCATGTCAGTTGCGCGCCTTTGATGCGCCAACGGTTGACGAAGGTCGCGTCGGGATAGGCATAGTCGATGTCGAAGCCATCGGGCTGGCTTTCGCCTTCGCCAAGGGCCGTGAAGGCGCCGCCGAAACTGTCGGCCCAGAAACCGATGATCGGATGGGATTTTTCGGTGCCGCCGAAGATCAGATGCGCGGCGTAGCGATCCTTGGGATCGGCCAGGGCGCTGCTTTCCACATCGAGTGCGAGCATGGCATCGAGCGCTATGGGCTGACTGCGGATGGACACACGGACCGGCTTGCCCATCACGCTGCCTTCGCCTTCCCAGCAGCCACTTAGCGCAAGGACCGCTTCGGGAACCGCGATCGTGCCGGGTTCGGCAGCTTGAGCGGCCGTCGGCAATAGCAGCAAGGCCATCAGCTGCACGCGCGATTTGCTGATCATCGATCCCCCTTGGTCATTGTCCATCCCGTGTAGAACAAAGGGGGAATGATGCAAGTCAGGACCGATGCCGGCATCGCCGCAGCCGGACGTAAAAAAAAAGCCCGCCGCGCTGATGCGTGGCGGGCTTTTTTGTGATCTCGATCCGGAGGATCAGGCGCGGGCGAGAAGGCCCTCGACCAGGCCGGCGAACAGGCGCTGGCCGTCGGTGTTGCCATGGGCCGGTTCGATCACGCGCTCGGGGTGGGGCATCATGCCCAGTACATTGCCGGCTTCGTTGAGGACGCCGGCAATGTTGCGGGCCGAGCCGTTGATGTTCTGGGCGTAGCGCAGCGCGACGCGCCCTTCGCCTTCCAGCCGATCGAGCGTGGCATCGTCGGCGAAATAATTGCCGTCATGATGGGCGACCGGGAAGCTGATCGCTTCGCCGGCGGCATAGCGGCTGGTGAAGGCGCTCAGGGCATTCTCGACGGTCAGGGCGACGTCGCGGCAGACGAAATGGCCGCCGGCGTTGCGCAGCAGCGCGCCGGGCAGCAGGCCGCTTTCGGTGAGCACCTGGAAGCCGTTGCAGATGCCCAGGACAAAGGCGCCACGGTCAGCGGCGCGGGCGACGGCCTGCATCACCGGCGAGCGGGCGGCCATCGCGCCGGAGCGCAGATAGTCACCATAGGAAAAGCCGCCGGGCACGCCGATCAGGTCGATGTCGTCGGGCAGTTCGGTATCGCGATGCCACACCATGGTGGGCTTGGAACCGGTCGCAGCCTCGAACGCCACCGCCAGGTCGCGGTCGCAATTGCTGCCCGGAAAGACGATGACGGCGCTCTTCATGGCTCAGGCCACCTTTTCGATGCGGTAATTTTCGATGACCGTGTTGGCCAGCAGCTTGCGGCACATGGCGTCGATATCTTCGTCGCTGGTGCCGTCGGCCAGGTCCAGCTCGATGAGCTTGCCGGCGCGCACGTCGTTGACGCCGCCAAAGCCCAGGCCTTCGAGCGCGTGATGGATCGCACGGCCCTGCGGATCGAGGACGCCGCCCTTGAGAGTGACGAAGATGCGGGCTTTCATGAGGTGCAAACTCCTTGGCATGCCGCCCGCCGATGCGGGGGGATGAACTTTGCCGCTCCCCCTAGGCGCGGCGCGGCGCGCAGGCAAGAGATTATGACTTTCTTAGGAAGCTGAGGATAATCTGATCGCCGAGTTTTTTGCGGGGATATGGGGCATGTCCGGTCTGGCACTGGCAATGTTTGTGGGGCTTTTTGCCTGGGGGCAGCAGATTGTGGGCTATGACGACCCGCATGGGCGGGTTCAACTGGCGCTGTTCGCGACCTTCTGCTTCGGCTTGCTGGTCGGCTATCGCGCCAAGTCCGCCTGAGGATCAGGGGCGATAGCGGCTGGGCGAGACGCCCAGCGCCCGCTTGAACATGGTCGAGAAATTGGCCGGCCCGTCATAGCCCAGATCCAGCGCGATCGTCGTGATCGGTTCGCCCGCCGCCAGCCGGGGCAGGGCCGCCGACAGGCAGGCCTGTTGCCGCCATTGTGCGAAGCTCATGCCCGTTTCCTGCCGGAACAGCCGGGTGAAGCGGCGCCGGTTCATCGCCAGCGAGTCGGCCCATTGGTCGATCGTCACATGGGCCTGCGGCTGTTCGACAAAGGCGTGGCAGCGCGCCGCAAGCGCGGCATGGCGCGGGAAGGGCACGGCGAGCGGGATCAGCGGCGCCCGCTCGATCTCCGCCACCAGCAGTCGCATAACGAGGCCATCGCGCGCCGCTTCCGCATATTCGATCGGGACATGGGCGGCCTCCACCAGCAACTGGCGCAGCAGCGGCGACACGCCGAGCACCCGGCAGGACCGGGCCAGGCCGGGATAGACGGCCTGGTCGACCAGCACGCTGCGCGTCTGCACCGCGCCGACCATCCGCACCGCATGGGGCGTGCCGCCCGGAATCCAGACGGCCCGTTCGGGTGGGGCGACCCAGGCGCCCTGCGGCGTGCTGACCGCGACCACGCCGGACGCGGCATAAAGCAATTGCCCGCGGCGATGCTGATGCTCGGCCAGTTCGAAGGAGGGCGGATAATCATTGCCGATGCCGACCACCGGCCGGGGCACATGCTCATGATCGTCCGGGTGCCGCTGGTCCATGATTGTCCCGATCACAAAAGAGATTGGCCCATATGCGGAAGCGGGACGAGAAGGGAAGCGCTAATCGGTCCGGCCTCAGAAAGGAACGGACAATGAAAGAGACACGGATAGACAAGACAGGCGCACAATTGGCAGCGGGCGGCACGGCGTTCGGCGTGATCGTGGCAATCAGCTTCTGCCATCTGCTCAACGACATGATGCAGTCGCTGCTTCCCGCCATCTATCCGGGCCTCAAGAGCGAGCTACATCTGAGCTTCGGCCAGATCGGCATGGTGACCCTGGTCTATCAGATTACCGCGTCGATCCTGCAGCCGATGATCGGCCTCTATGCTGACAAGCGGCCGACGCCGATGGCGCTGCCGGGCGGCACGCTCTTCTCGCTGGCGGGCCTGACCGTGCTATCGATCGCGCACAGCTATGGACTGGTGCTGGTCGGCGCGGCGCTGCTGGGCGTCGGATCCTCGGTCTTCCACCCCGAATCCTCGCGCGTGGCGCGGATGGCGGCCGGCGGTCGCCATGGCCTGGCCCAGTCGCTGTTCCAGGTCGGTGGCAATGCGGGGCAGGCGCTGGGGCCGCTGGCGGCGGCGCTGGTCGTGGTGCGCTGGGGCCAGTCGAGCCTGGCCTTCTTTGCGCTGCTGGCGCTGCTGTCGGGCGCGGTGCTGTGGAATGTCGCCAACTGGTATCGCCATCATGGCCTCAGCCGGTTGCAGGTCGGCGGCGCCGGCGCGCTGCATATCGAACTGCCGCGCGGGCAGGCGGCGCGGGGCATCGCCATCCTGCTGGCGCTGATCTTCTCCAAATATGTCTATCTCGCCAGCCTGACGAGCTATTATACCTTCTACCTGATCCAGCGGTTCGACCTGTCGGTGCAGAATGCGCAGCTCCATCTGTTCGCCTTCCTGGCCGCGGTGGCGGTCGGCACGGTCGCGGGCGGGCCGCTGGGCGACCGGTTCGGGCGCAAATATGTGATCTGGTTCTCGATCCTGGGGGCGCTGCCCTTCACCCTGGCGCTGCCCTATGCGGGGCTGTTCTGGAGCGGGCCGCTGACCGTCATCATCGGCCTGATCCTTGCCTCCGCCTTCCCCGCGATCGTCGTGTTTGCGCAGGAACTGGTGCCGGGCAAGGTCGGCATGATCTCCGGCCTGTTCTTCGGCTTCTCCTTCGGCATGGGTGGGCTGGGCGCGGCCGGGCTGGGCTGGCTGGCCGACCATAGCAGCATCGAGATGGTGTTCCGGGTCTGCGCCTTCCTGCCGGCGATCGGCCTGCTCACCGCCTTCCTGCCCAATCTGGGACGCGAACGGAACTGAATGTCACAGGCGGGGCGGCCCAGGTCGCCCCGCTTATTCTCTTTGCGGGCAACTGCTTATAAGGCTGGGGCATGAGTCCCGACCTTCTCTATCTCGCCTGTGCCATCATCGCCGTCATCATATCGGGGCTCGCCAAGGGCGGCTTTGCCGGTGTCGGGGCGCTGGCCATGCCGATCATGGCGCTGGGCGTCGATCCGGTGCGCGGCGCGGCGATCCTGCTGCCGATCCTGATCCTGCAGGATGCGGTCAGCGTCTGGGCCTTCCGCCGCAGCTGGGACGGGCATATCCTGGCGGTGATGCTGCCCGGCATGGCGATCGGCGTCGGGCTGGGCTATTGGTTCGCGGCGCAGGTTTCCGAAACTGCGGTGCTGGGCGCGCTCGGCGCCATTTCCACCTTGTTCGGGTTACAGCGGCTCTGGGTCGAGCGGGGCGGGGCGATCGTCCTGCCGTCCAGTTCGCCGGGTTGGGTCGGCACGCTGTTCGGCGTCGCCAGCGGCTTCACCAGCCAGATCGCCCATGCCGGATCACCGCCCTTCCAGATGTGGGTGCTGCCGAAAAAGCTGCCGCGCGACATGCTGGTCGGCACCACGGCTGTCGCCTTCGCTGTCATGAACTGGATGAAGGTGCCGGCCTATGCCGCGCTGGGCCAGTTCACCCATGCCAATCTGATGGCGACGGCGCTGCTGGTGCCGGTGGCGGTGGTCTCGACCTTCGCCGGCGTCTGGCTGGTCCGGCGGGTCGATGCTGCGCGCTTCTATACGCTCATCTATGTGTTGATGGTGCTGCTGGGGCTCAAGCTGATGGCGGATGCGCTGATCGGTTGAGAGGCTGTCTCGAAATGCACGAAAGAGCGCATTTCGGTAGCGGCACCGGCCCACACCCCCACCCGACCTCCCATTCAGGATACACTCTGTGGGCGGTCGGGTGGGGGTGTGGGCCGGTGCAGGCGCGCCAAAGGCGCATAACAAAAAGGCCGGCGTTGCGGCCGGCCTTTTCGTAGATCAGTCCTTCTCGCGCTTCTTGCGATGCGTGTCGAGGTCGAGGACGGTGGTGTCCAGCCCTTCGGGCAGCAGGCCCAGGCGGCGGGCCACTTCCTGATAGGCTTCGACTTCGCCGCCGAGGTCGCGACGGAAGCGATCCTTGTCCAGCTTCTCGTTGGTCGCCATGTCCCACAGGCGGCAGCCATCGGGGCTGATCTCGTCGGCCAGGATGATGCGGCTGTAATCGCCGTCATAGAGGCGGCCGAATTCCAGCTTGAAGTCGATCAGGCGGATGCCGATGCCGGCGAACAGGCCGCACATGAAGTCGTTGATGCGGATCGCCATGTCGGCGATGTCGTGCATCTCCTCCTGCGTGGCCCAGCCGAAGCAGGCAATATGCTCTTCGGAGATCAGCGGGTCGCCCAGCGCATCATCCTTGTAGCAATATTCGATCAGTGTGCGGGGCAGCTGGGTGCCTTCCTCGATGCCGAGCTTCTTCGACAGCGAACCGGCGGCGACGTTGCGCACCACGACCTCGATCGGCACGATCTCGACCTGGCGGACGAGCTGTTCGCGCATGTTGAGGCGGCGGATGAAGTGGGTCGGCACGCCGATCTGGCCGAGCAGGGTGAAGATATGCTCGGAGATACGGTTGTTGAGCACGCCCTTGCCCGAGATCGTGCCCTTCTTCTGGGCATTGAAGGCGGTCGCATCATCCTTGAAATATTGGATGATCGTGCCGGGCTCGGGGCCTTCGTAAAGGATCTTTGCCTTGCCTTCGTAGATCTGGCGGCGACGGGCCATGCGCGTTCCTGTCTTTTTCTTACAAAAGATTTTGCCCCGGCAAACGCGAATCGGAAAGGATCAGCGGGTGCCGGGGCTGCTTGGGGTGGCCCATAGAGCAAAGCGCGCGAGGGTGCAATTGTGGCGGCTACGCCCCCTTCATCTTCCGAAATTCGTCGAACAGGCCAAGGAAGCGGTCGATGTCCGACTTGCTCAGGAAATAGGGGGTGGCGAGGCGCAGCTTGCTGGGGTTGCCGCCGCGAATGCGCACCTTGTGGTTCTTCCAGAGCCAGTCCTGCAATTCCATCCGCTGCACCGGCGGCACATTGACGGTCGCGATCGCGCAGCGCAGCGCCGGATCGGGCGAGGTCCAGTCCTCCGCGCCGCGCTTCACCATCTCGGCATGGATATAGTCGGCGAGCATGCGGTTGCGCGCCTCGATCCGCTCCATGCCGATGCTGTCGGCGAAGCTGATCGCGGCGTTGAGGCCCATCAAGGTCGGGATGCAGGAGGAGCCGATCTGCATATAGCGATCCGCCATCCGCGTCGGGTCGTCATAACCGCCGGTCGCGATCGTGTTCCAGACCCGGTCCATCACGCTCCTGTCGCGCAGATAGAGGAAGCCGGTGCCCTTGGTCGCGAACAGCCATTTGTGCATCGACCCGGTATAGAGGTCGCAGCCGATATCGTTGAGGTCGACCTTCATCATGCCCGGCGCATGGGCGCCGTCGAAGGCGGAGATGATCCCCTTCGACCGGGCGAGCGCGGCAATCTCCTTGGCCGGCAGCACCACGCCGGTCGAGGTGCTGATATGGCTGACGAAGATGATCCGCGTCTTCGGCGTGATCGCCTCGCTGATGCGGTTGAGGATTTCGGCCGCGTTCTTCGCCGGCTTGGGCATGGCGAATTTCTTGACCACCACGCCATAGCGGCGCGACCGCAGCATCCAGGGCATTTCGCCCGATCCATGTTCCTCGTCGCTGATCAGCACCTCGTCGCCCGGCTTCATGTCGAAGCCATTGGCGATGTAGCTGTTCGCCTCGGTACAGTTGCGCAGGATCGCCATCTGCTCGACCTTCGCGCCCATGAAGTCGGCGAACGGCTTGCGATACTGGTCCCAGGCGCCATAGCCCCAGATCGGATAATCCTCGGACCCTTCCTGGGTCATCTGCTCGGTCGTCTCGAACCCGTCGAAGATCGCCTTCAATACCGGGCGCGGCGAGGAGCCGACCGTACCGACATTGAGGTTCACGACATCGGCCGGGATCAGGAACTGTTTGCGCAGCGCCGCCCAATAGGCATCTTCATTCTTCGCATGGAGATCGGCGGCTGGCAGCGGCACGCTGGTCAGCGCTTGCGCCCCGACCGGCGCGGCGAGCGAGGCGGCAGCGGCGCTGCCGAGGAAGGAACGGCGATCGAGCATGGACATCCCCCATTTGGCGCTCCCGAAGCCGGAGCGGCATCATGTCTGCCGCTGGTTCAACGAGGCGCAAGGGGAAATCCGCAGGGCGCGCTACAGCACGTCGCCGAACATGAACCAGATCAGCGCCAGCCAGGCGATCAGGCCGATGCTGCCAATGATCACGCCGGATTTGGCGCTGATGGCGGCCCACAGGCCGCGCGGTTCGTCATCATCTTCGCTATGCATGGCACCGGCCTAGCGGGGCCGGTGCCTGATCTCAATCATTCGGTCGCCGGTTCCGGCTCGGCCTCCGGCTCTTCCTGGCGGGTCGCCGCCAGCCGTTCGGTAAAGGCGCTGCGCCACCAGCTGATATCCTGCTGCTCGACGCTGTCCATCATCGCCCGCCAGCGCCGCTTGCGCTCGTCGAGTGGCATGGCCAGCGCCCGGTCGATCGCGTCGGACATTTCTTCGGGGCTATAGGGGTTGATGAGCAGCGCATCCTTGAGCTGCATCGCCGCGCCGGCGAAGCGGGACAGGATCAGGACGCCGGGATCGTCCGGGTTCTGGGCCGCGACATATTCCTTGGCGACCAGGTTCATGCCGTCGCGCAGCGGCGTCACCAGGCCGATCCGGGCGGAGCGATAGATGCCGGCCAACTTGTCGCGCGGATAGCCCTGGTTGACGTATCGGATCGGTGTCCAGTCGACATCGCTATATTCGCCGTTGATCCGCCCGGCGAGCGAGTCCAGCGTGGCGCGGATCTGCTGATAGCTTTCTACCTCGCCGCGTGAGGGCGGGGCGATCTGCGCCAGCACGACGCGGCGATGATGTTCGGCATGGTCCTTCAGGAAGCGGGCATAGCCGTTGAACCGTTCTTCCAGACCCTTGCTATAGTCGAGCCGGTCGACGCCGACGATCAGCGAGCGATCCTGCAGCGAGGCGCGGACCTGGCGGTGCATCTCCACCGCCGCGTCGCTGGCGGCGGCCTGCTTGAACTCCTCGGCATTGATGCCGATCGGGCAGGCGACGGCCTGGATGGTGCGACCGCCGACGGTGACGAAATCGCCATCGACGGTGCCGCCCATCTCGCGCTCGACATAATGGCGGAAGGATTCCAGCCATTCCTCGGTGTGGAAGCCGATCACGTCATAGGCGAAGAGGGTGCTGACCAGCTTGGTATGGTGGGGCAGGGATACCAGCAGGCGGGTCGGCGGCCAGGGAATGTGCAGGAAGAAGCCCATCCGGTTCTGATGGCCCCGATCACGCAGCATCTGGCCCAGCGGGATCATGTGATAATCCTGCACCCAGATAATGTCTTCCGGTTCGATCAGCGGGCTGGCGGTGTCGGCGAAGCGCTGGTTGACGCGGTTGTATCCGCCCTCGAAATCGCGGGCATATTCGGCCAGGTCGATGCGGTAATGGAACAGCGGCCACAGCGTCTTGTTGGCATAGCCATTATAATATTCGTCGACATCCTGTTCTTCCAAGTCGATCGTTGCGGTCTTGACCCCGTCATCGTCGGCAAAGCCGATATGGCCGGTGAAATTGTCGGTCGTGCCACCCGACCAGCCAACCCAGATGCCCCGGCTTTCGCGCAGTGCCTGGGCCAGCGCCACGGCCAGCCCGCCCTGATTGGCGGCGCCATTGGGGCGACTGACCCGGTTGGAAATGACTATCAGACGGCTCATCGCATCACGCTCCACGGTTTGCTCAGCAAGACGGCGCAGTTGATGATGCCGACCAACGAATAGGTTTGCGGGTAATTTCCCCAGAGTTCCCCATTATGGGGATCGATATCTTCGGACAGCAGGCCGGCGGCGGTGCGGCGGGACAGCATCTCCTCGAACAGTTCGCGTGCCTCCTCGGTCCGGCCGGTGCGATGCAGCGCCTCGATCAGCCAGAAGGTGCAGACATTGAAGGCGGTGACCGGCTCGCCGAAATCGTCCGGCGCGCTGTAGCGCAGCATGTCGTTGCCGCGGCGCAGATCCTTTTCCAGCGCTTCGAGCGTGCCGATGAACATCGGATCGTCGGCGGTCAGGAAGCGCAGGTCGAGCAGTTGCAGCAGCGACGCGTCGCGCGCGTCATCCTCGAAATTGGCGGAGATCGCCTTGCTGTCGGCGCGCCAGGCGGATTCGATGATGCGGGCGCGCATGGTTTCGGCGCGGTTTTCCCAATGGGCGGCGCGCAGCGGCAGGTCGAGCGCGGTGGCGGCATGGGCCAGACGATCGCAGGCGGCCCAGCACATCACCGCGCTGTAGCTGTGGACATGGGCGCGGGTGCGCAATTCCCACAGGCCTGCGTCCGGCTGGTCATAGACCTGCCAGGCGCGTTCGCCTACCGCCTCCAGCGCCTCGAAATCGGCATGGCCGGCCATGCGCAGCAGGCGCCGGTCGATGAAGCCCTGGACCGAGGACAGGACGATCTGGCCATAGGCGTCATGCTGGATCTGTTCATAGGCGGCATTGCCGACCCGCACCGGCCCCATGCCGCGATAGCCGGGCAGGTGCGCGGCCTCCCATTCATGCAGCGTCGCATTGCCGCGCACGTCGTAGAGCGGTTGGATATGGCCGCCCTTGGCGCCGTCGACGATGTTGCGCAGATAGACGAGATAGGTTTCCAGCACGTCGAGGGCGCCGAGCCGGTTCAGTGCCTCGACCGTATAATAGGCGTCGCGCACCCAGCAGTAGCGATAGTCCCAGTTGCGGCCGCTGTCGGCATGTTCGGGGATGGAGGTGGTGAGCGCGGCGACGATCGCGCCGGTTTCCTCATGCTGGCAGAGCTTGAGCGTGATGGCGGAACGGATCACCGCCTCCTGCCATTCGGGCGGGATGGCGAGGCCGCGCACCCAGAGCTGCCATTCCAGGATGGTGTCGTCCAGCATCCGCTCGATCGCCGGGCGCAGCGCGTCGGAAAATCCCTCGTCCGGCCCCATGAAGAAATGCATGTCCGATTCCAGCCGGAACCAGCTTTCCTGGGAAATGAGACCGATCGGCGCGTTGGTCGATATCCGCATCGCCATGTAGGACAGGACCATGCGGATATGGTTGGAGCCGTAGGTGACCGGGACATTTTCCTTGCCCCAGCTTGTCGTGGGGCGCAGGCGGACGCGGATGCGCGGGCTGCCGGCGGCGGGGCGCACGATGCGCGCGAAGGCGACCGGGCGATACATGCGGCCCTTATGCTTGTGGCGCGGGCAGAAATCGAAAATCTCGATCGCATTGCCCTGGCCGTCGCTCTGGCAGGTTACCAGGATCGGCGTATTGCGGATATAATGCTGCTCGACCGCGACGCAATTTTCCAGCTCGATTGCCCAGAAGCCGCGCGCTTCCTTGCTGTCCCAATGCTTGTTGTCGAGCAGGGCGGAAAAGACGGGGTCGCCGTCGACCCGCGGCACGCAGGCCCAGACCATGCGCCCGGCGCGGTCGATCAGGGCGGATGCCTGGCAGTTTCCGATCGGCCAGAGGTCGAGATCACGCTCGTTTCCGGCCAGGATATGGTCGCTGGTATGGATGATGTTCGGCCCCCTTCGTTCATGCGAATGGTGGCCGCCGGTCAGATGATCGCGGCGACCCCCTGCGCCAGATAATGCCTGACGGCGGCAACCTGTTCCAAGCCGAAGGCCGCGTGCGTGTGCCGTGCGGGCCCGACCAATATACCATGGCCGCCCAATTGCGCGGCGGCGGCGAAACCTTCTTCGTCCGTGACATCGTCGCCGATGAAGATCGGCGTGCCGCCAGCCATCGGCGCCTGCTGCATCAGGCGGGTGACGGCGCTGCCCTTGTCGGCGCCGCCGGGGCGCAGTTCGAACAGCATCTTGCCCGCCTGCACGGCCAGGCCATGTTCCTCTGCAAGCTGATGGGCGAGCAGGCCGGCGGCCTCGCCACAATCGGGCGCGCCGCGGAAATGGAGGCCGACGCTGATCGACTTGCGTTCGACCAGCACGCCGGGACGGGTGTCGGCAAAGATATGAAAGGCCCGTTCGACCGCGTCTATGGCGGGCAGGCGGGGCGGAGCATCCGGCACTTCGCCGGGCGCGGCAAATTCCAGGCCGTGGGTGCCGGCAAGCAGAAAATCCTGAAAGCCGAAATCGCGCAGCGTGGCGATCGACCGGCCACTGACGATGGCGAGCCTCCCCTCCAGCTTGCGCCGCAGCGCCGCCAGCAGGGCGAGCAGATCATCATCGACATGCACCCCGTCGGGCGTGTCCGCGATCGGCGCCAATGTCCCGTCGAAATCGAGGAACAGGGCGGCGCCGGTCAGCAGCGCGGGCGGGGGAGCGGGAAGATCGGGCAGAGGGGGAAGAGCGGTTTCGGGCACGGCCTAAAGGTGGCGCCTGTACCGGAAACCGCAACCCCTGTTTTGCCCCTTGCCGGGATGTTCACGATTGGCAGGGGCGCTTGCATTGGCGTTCATCGGCCCAGGGCGCGCTCCATTCGATGCGGTGAAGCACCCGAAATGCCTGCATCACGCGATGCAGGAAATGGTCGGCACTCTTGCTGATTTCTTCATGGCTGTCGTTCCACAGCCGGGCGTCATATTGATCGCGCATCACTGTTCCTTCCGTCCATGATCATCGCCGGGCGCGGAGGGCCGCCGGCACCGCTGTCTCTGCCCGAACAGCACCCTTGGCGCCAACAAAAGCATGGACAGCATAGATAAGCCTGGCTTATCGAATGGCGCATGTCGCCGCTGCCGCCCCTGTCCGCCATTCGCGTGTTCGAGGCCGCCGCGCGGCTGGAGAATTTCACGGCCGCCGCGCAGGAGCTGGGGATGACCCAGGCGGCGGTCAGCTATCAGGTGAAATTGCTGGAGGAGCGGCTGGGCATCAGCCTGTTCCAGCGAACCGGGCGCAAGGTGGCGCTGACCGAGAAGGGGCGCGAGATCGCGCCGATCCTGACCCGCGCCTTCGACCAGATGCGGCAGGGTTTTGTCGCGCTGACCCAGGATCATTCGGCGGTGCTGAGCATAAGCTGCACCAACAGTTTCGCGCATCTCTGGCTGGCGCCGCGCATCGGCGCCTTCCAGATGCGCCATCCGAACCTCGCCGTGCGGATCATGGCCGATGACGCGGTGGTCGACCTGGCGCGCGACGGCATCGATCTGGCGGTGCGCGGCGGCAAGGGAGAATGGCCGGGGCTGGAGGCGAAGCTGCTGACCCATAACCGGCTGGTGCCGATGTGCAGCCCGGCCTGGCGCGACCGGCACGGGCCGATCGCCGATGCGCAGGCGCTCCATGCCCTGCCGCGCCTGTCGCCCGACGACATGTGGTGGCATGAATGGTTCGCGGCGATGGGCGTGGAGGCCGACCCGGCCGATGGCCCGCCCGGCATCGCGCTCGACAGCCAGGTGATGGAGGGGCGCGCCGCGATCGCCGGGCAGGGGATCGCCATCCTCAACCATTTCCTCTGGAAGGCGGAGGTGGAAGCGGGGCAACTGGTGGAGGCGGTGCCCTCCTATGTCCGCGAAATCGCCAGCTACTGGCTGGTCTATCCGCCTCACGCCCGCAACACGCCCAAGATCAAGGCTTTTCGGGACTGGATCAGCGCCGAGTTTGCTTCCGCCATCGCCGCCGATCCGGACGCGCGTTTCTTGCCGCGTTGATCCATGGCATGATATCGTCCTGCAAAAGGTGATCGGCCAATGGATGACGATGAGTTTGCGGTAAGCCGGGCGCGGGTCGAAGCCGCGCGAGAGCGAAACCTGATTGCTGCTGCCGAAGAACTGGGGATGGATCTCAGTCTACGGTCCGAGCCCGGTTTCGTGGAGGAAGTTCGCCAGCGCTGGATGGAAGCCAATAGGGACGCGATGGAAAGTTGGAATGCGTATGTCGAGAAGCATGGCCTCCCGCTCGATAAATATCGAAATTTTTGATCGCGGCGCCCAGCCTCTGGGCTGAATAATTCTCGTTTCCGTTCACGTTCCGTCCTGCTAAGCCACTCCCGATGACCGATTTTCGCGACCCGTTCGACGCTATCAAGGACCATCCTTTCGACGCGGCGCTCTCGCAGCGCTATCTGGTCTATGCGCTCTCCACCATCACCGCGCGTTCGCTGCCGGACCTGCGCGACGGGCTGAAGCCGGTGCACCGGCGCCTGCTCTGGGCGATGCGGCTGCTGCGGATGGAGCCGGGCGGCGCGAACCCGGACGTGCTGGTCGCCAATCCGGCGCGCAACACCACCAGCTACAAGAAATGCGCCCGCGTCGTCGGCGACGTTATCGGTAAATATCACCCGCATGGCGACGCATCGGTCTATGACGCGATGGTGCGCCTGGCGCAGGATTTCTCGTTGCGCACGCCGCTGGTCGATGGCCAGGGCAATTTCGGCAATATCGACGGCGATAATGCGGCGGCCATGCGCTATACAGAGGCGCGGCTGACCCAGGCGGCGGCCGATCTGATGGCGGGGCTGGACGAAGGCACGGTCGATTTCCGTCCGACCTATAATGGCGAGGATGAGGAGCCGGAGGTTTTTCCCGGCCTCTTCCCCAATCTGCTGGCCAATGGCGCCAGCGGTATCGCGGTCGGCATGGCGACCAGCATCCCGCCGCACAATGTCGGCGAATTGCTGGATGCCGCCACCTTGCTGATCGACAGTCCGGAGGCGGACGACGCCGCGCTGATGGAGATCGTCAAGGGACCGGACTTTCCGACCGGCGGCGTGCTGGTCGATAATCAGGCGATCATTTCCGAAGCCTATCGCACCGGGCGCGGCTCCTTCCGCACCCGTGCCCGCTTCTCCACCGGCCGCAACGAGGATGGCAGCTGGGAAGCGGAAGGGATCGAGAAGCTGGCCGGGGGCACCTGGCAGCTGGTGATTTCCGAAATCCCCTATCAGGTGCAGAAGTCCAAGCTGATCGAGCAGATCGCGGCGCTGATCAACGACAAGAAGCTGCCGATCCTGGAGGATGTGCGCGACGAGAGCGACGAGGCGATCCGCATCGTCATCGTCCCCAAGAGCCGCAATGTCCCGGTCGACGTGCTCAAGGACAGCCTGTTCCGGCTGACCGACCTGGAAAATCGTTTTCCGCTCAACCTCAACGTGCTCGACGCCAGCCATACGCCGCGCGTGCTGGGGCTGCGCGCGGTGCTGGTCGAATGGCTCAAGCACCAGATCGAGGTGCTGGTCCGCCGGGCGCAGCACCGGCTGGAGAAGATCGCCGCGCGGCTGGAACTGCTCGACGGCTATATCATTGCCTATCTCAACCTCGACCGGGTGATCGAGATCATCCGCACCGAGGATGAGCCGAAAGACGTGATGATGGCCGAGTTCAGCCTGACCGACCGTCAGGCCGAAGCGATCCTCAACATGCGGCTGCGCAGCTTGCGCAAGCTGGAGGAAATGGAGTTGCGCCGCGAACATGCCGAGCTGGTCAAGGAACAGGCGGAGCTGGAAAAGCTGGTCGAGAGCCCGGCCCGGCAGCGCACGCGGCTGAAGCGCGACATTGCCGACCTGCGCAAGCGCTATGGTCCCGATACGGTGATCGGACGGCGGCGCACGCTGGTCGAGGAAGCCGGGCCGGCGCGTGAGATCCCGCTGGAGGCGATGATCGAGCGCGAGCCGGTGACGGTGATCCTGTCCGAACGCGGCTGGATCCGCGCGATGAGCGGACATCGCGACCTGGCCGCGGCCGATACGCTGAAGTTCAAGGAAGGCGACGGGCCGCAATTCGCCTTCCACGCATACACCACCGACAAGCTGCTGATGGCGACGTCGAGCGGGCGCATCTACACGCTGGGCGCCGACAAGCTGCCGGGCGGGCGCGGCTTTGGCGATCCGGTACGGATGATGGTCGACATGGACGATCAGGGCGGCATCGTCGCGCTGATGCCGGCGAGGACGGGCGGGCAATTGCTGCTGGCTTCGTCCGACGGACGCGGCTTCCTGGCTGATGTGGCCGATATCCTGGCCGAAACGCGCAAGGGCAAGCAGGTGGTCAATGTCCGCACGGGCGCGAAGCTTGCCGTGGTGCATGCGGTCGATCCGGAGGCGGACAGCATCGCCGTCATCGGCGAGAACCGGAAGCTGCTGGTTTATTCCATCATCGAAATGCCCAAGATGGCGCGCGGGCAGGGTGTGCAGATGCAGCGCTATCGCGACGGGGGGCTGTCCGACGCGATCGCTTTCCGCCTGAGCGACGGGATCAGCTGGGCTATGGGCGGCGAGACCGGCCGGACCCGGACCGAGGCGGACATGACGCCATGGCGGGTAGCCCGCGGTGCCGCCGGTCGCATGCCACCGACAGGCTTCCCGCGCGACAACAAGTTCTGACGCAAATTCAGCACCATCGGCAGATGTTCGTTTCCCGAATATTTACCCTTGGCGGATAAGGCAGAGGCATGAAAGCCATGTCGGTGCGTAGCTGGCCCCCTGAACAGACCAGTGGCCTCCCCTTGCCCGGGGGTGATGACACGCATCTGCCGCACATGATCGGAGCGAGCGAATGGCTCACCGCCCTGTCGCAGGCTGCGGCAATTTTATCATGTGAAAACAATGCAATAAACATTGTTGAGGCGAATGAGCCGTTCCTCAAGGCGTTTCGGGAACATCGCGAACGGACGGCCGCAACGGCCCAGGCATCGGCCGAATGGCGCGCGCGAGTCACCGGTTTTGCCCAGTCGAATCGCGATTCGGAAAGTTTCGAAATCCGCCGCGACGGCAAGCTTGGCCCTGAATATTTTCTCTGCACGCTCGGACGGCTGCGGGCCACCGGCGCGCGCGCCGAACAATTTCTCTTCACCGCGATCGATCGCACCAGCGAGCGGACGATGGAGAAGAATTTGCGGCGCGAGCTGCTTTCCGACGGCCTGACCGCGCTGCCCAACCGCACCGGCTTTGGTGAGGAAATCGATGATCGGCTGGCCAATGGCAGTTGGCCGGACAATGCCCAGTTCGGCATCATCGCGATCGACCTTAGCCGGTTCAGCCGGGTGAATGAATCGCTTGGCCCGATGGCCGGTGATGAACTGCTGATCACGGTCGCCAAGCGGCTCAAATCCTGTCTGCGTCAGGGCGATGTGCTGGCCCGCATCGGCGGCAATGACTTTGCCATTTTTGCACGCTTGAACAATGGCTTGTCTGACTCTCTTCAGATCGTTCAGAGGATCAGGGAGGCGCTGAGTTCGCCGATCCGCCTGTCTGACCTGCAGATCCGCGTCGATTGCGCGATCGGCTGCGCCCTGTCGACGCATCTGGAGGATGATCCGGACGATGTCGTCCGCAAGGCGCAGGCGGCGGTCAAGATCGCCAAGCGCACCGGCAAGGTCGAGATTTATCGCAATGGCGTGCTCAAGGAAGCGCAGCGCCGCTTTTCGATCGAGAGCCGGCTGCGAGATGCGCTGGCCCATGGCGGGCTGACCCTGGCCTATCAGCCACTGATCCATCTCCAGACCGGCGAAATTACCGGTTTCGAGGCGCTGGCGCGTTGGGATGACCCGGAACTGGGCCATGTCTCGCCGGTCGAGTTCGTGCCGGTCGCGGAAGAGAGCGGTCTCATCACCCCGCTCGGTCGCTGGGCCGCCTATGAAGCGGCGCAGGCGCTGAGCCGCTGGGACGCGAAATTCGGCCAGGCCCTGCCGGTCGGCGTCAACGTCAACCTGTCGCCGATCCAGATGGCGCGCGACGATGTCGCGTCGATGTTCGAGGAAGCGCTGCGCTATTCGGGCATTGGCGGCCATCGCCTGACCGCCGAACTGACCGAAAGCGCGATCATCGCCGATCCGGACAAGGCGCGCAAATTGCTGTTCGCGCTCAAGGATTTGCAGATGCCGATCGCGATGGACGATTTCGGCACCGGCTTCTCTAACCTGGCGAGCCTGCACAGCCTGCCGATCGACATCCTAAAAATCGATCGAAGTTTCGTGTCCAACATGCTGGAAGATCACGATAAAGCTGTGATCGTCCGCACCATATTGTCACTGGCGGAATCGCTCAACCTGCGGGTCACGGCCGAGGGTATCGAAACCCAGGAACTGGCCGACATGCTGCAGAAGATGGGCTGCTGGCAGGGGCAGGGCTATTATTTCGCCCGCCCGATGAGCGAAGCCGATGCCTTCGACTATTGGCGCGTGCGCTGGAATTTCGAGACGATCTGATCGGCGATTTCGTCGACCCGGTCGGCGTCGGGGAAATCCTCCGCCACCCATGATTTCTGCACTTCCTGCAAGGCACGGGCGATGTCCGGGCCGGGCTGAAGGCCGCGCGCGATCAGCGCGCCGCCGCCGATCGGCAGGCTGGGTGGGGTCCAGCCGTCGAGGGGGGCCAGTGCCGACAAGGAGGCGGCAGGATCGAGCAAAATGCGGTCGATCGCGCCTTCCACGCCGATCCGGTGCGCCAGCGCGCGCGGCCCTTCGGGTGCGGAGGCGGTTTCGAGCGCGGTGATCAGCCGCTTGCGCGCCTTGTTGGAGAGTTTGAGCCGCGCGCCGATCTGGTCCGCCAGCGCCGCGTCGGCCGGCACCAGCGCGGCCAGCCGGCGCAGTGCCGACGGCGCCATGCTCGCCTCCTCTTCCCGCGCAATCAACTTTGCCAGCCGGTCGATGCCTTCGTGCGTGATTTCGGGCAGCACCGGCAGCCAGATCCCGCCGTCCACCATCAGGCGCAGCGCCGGCACGGGATCGCGCACCACCAGCAATTTGAGCAGTTCGTCGGCGATCCGCTCGCGCGACAGGGCCATCAGGCTGTTGGCTGCGGCGACGCAGGCATCATAGGCCGATGCGTCAACTTCGTTGTCACCATAGCGGGCCAGGAAGCGGAAATAGCGCAGGATGCGCAGATGATCCTCGGCGATCCGCGCGCTGGCATCGCCGATGAAGCGCAGGTGTCGGGCGTCGAGATCGGCCACGCCGCCGAAATAGTCGCTGATCGTGCCGGTCAGGGGATCGGCATAGAGGGCGTTGAAGGTGAAGTCGCGGCGGGCGGCATCTTGCTGCCAGTCATCGGTATAGGCGATGGTGGCGCGGCGGCCGTCGGTGCTGACGTCGCGGCGCAGCGTGGTGATCTCGACCGGCCCGTCGGGCAACACAGCGGTGATCGTGCCATGCTCGATCCCGGTCGGCACCGCCTTGATCCCGGCCGCCTTCAGCCGATCGACTACATCCTGCGGCATCAGGCTGGTGGCGATGTCGAGATCATTGACCGGCAGGCCAAGCAGCCCGTCGCGCACCGCGCCACCGACATAGCGGGCGCGGCCCTGGTCTGCGTCGAGTGCGGCGAGAAGGCCGGAAAGGCCGGAGCGGTGGCGCCACGGGGCGTCAGGAAGAATGCGGGTCATGGCCGAGCCTGCGGGAAAGATTGGCGAGGATGGCAGCGGTCACGCCCCAGATGCGGCGGCCCTGCCAGTCGATTTCATAATATTGCCGCTCGATGCCTTCGAACATCAAACTGCGGCGCACCCGATTGGCCGGATCGAGCGCATAGTCAAGCGGCAGTTCGAACCAGTCGGCCACTTCGCCCGGTTGGGCGCGCAGCGGCAGGTCGGGCGGGATGACGCCCAGCACCGGCACGATGTCGAAGCCGGTGAAGGTATGATAGCGGTCCGACGTGCCGATGATGTCGACCCGGTCGGAGGGCAGGGCGATTTCCTCGCGGGCCTCGCGCAGCGCGCCGGCAATCTCGTCGGCATCGTCGGGATCGACCCGGCCGCCGGGAAAGGCGACTTGCCCCGCATGTTTGCGCAGCTTTTCCGAACGCTGGGTCAGGATCAGGCCGGGATTGGCCCGGTCGGTGATCGCGACCAGCACGGCGGCGGGGGCCAGTGCCATGTCGCCGACGATGCGCGGATCGCGGGTTTCGGACGGCAGCAACTGGATGTCGCGGCTATGCCCGTCGATCAGGGCGGCGCGCAGCCGCTCGGCCAGCGTCATGCCGGGCCATCCAGTGGAAAGAAGCGGCCTTCGCTCCACAGGCCGACCCGCTCGCCCCCTTCATCCAGGGCCAGGTTCATCAGTTCATAATAGACGCTGCGCACGATCAGCGCGTCGAGCCCGGCACGGACGTGGAGATAGGGATGGGGACCATCATCCTTCTCGCGCAGGGTCAGCGCATGATCGGGGCCGGCCGGCACCAGTTCGCCGGTGTTGAGCCGGAAGGCGAGGTTCCGGCTGGCGCCTTCGCCCTCGCTCTTGAGTTCGACCGCAACGAAGGGAGCATCCTCGACCGCGATGCTCAGCTTCTCGACCGGGGTGACGAGCACATAGGAGCCGTCGCCCTCACGCCGCAATATGGTGGAAAAGAGCCGCACCATCGCTTCGCGCCCGATCGGCGATCCCTGATGGAACCAGGTGCCGTCGCGCGCGATCCGCATCTCGCTGTCGCCGCAATGGTCGGGATTCCATTTCTCGACCGGCGGCAGTCGCTTTTCGGCGGCTAGGCGGGCAATGTCGGCGAGCGACAGGTCGGCGAGGTCGGGCAGGGGCTCCATCGGCATGGAAAGCAGATAGGAGCGGCCGGCCCGCTTGGCAAAGGTCTTTCGGTCGGGTCAGGCGGTAACGGTGATTCGCGGCGACAGCATGCCGGTTCCGCCGACCGGGCGGCCATCGACCGACAAGGCAAGCAGGCGCCGGGCCTCGAACGGGCCGGGGCAATCCCAACCGGCGGTGCCGTCGGCGGTGAAGCCCCAGAAGCGGCCATAATATTCCGGATCGCCGATCATCATCAGCGGTTCGCAGGGCTGTGCGCGGGCGGCGGCGACCACTGCATCCATCATCGCGCGACCATGGCCGCCCTTCTGATGCGCTGGCGCAACCGCGACCGGGCCGACCATGATCAGCGGCAATTGGCTGCCATCTTCGTGGGTTAGCGCCACCGGCCAGCTTTGCAGCGATCCGATCAACTCGCCCTTTTCGTCCAGCACCGCAAAGGACAGGGCGGGCAGCCAGGGCATGCCATCGCGGATCAGATAGGCGGTGCGGCCGTGCCGGTCGGGACCGAAGGCGGCGTCCAGCAGGCCCTCGATCGCGTCGGCGGGCTGGCTGTCGAGGGGAAGAATTGCTGACATGTCTTGCCGATCCGCCATCAATGGCGCATGGACCGCGCCGGAAGCGGCGGGCCTATAGCGTCCATGCCGCAAAAGGAAAGATCAAACTGGACCCGCGCCCTTCGCGCGACCGGACATGGCGAGCTATGGACAGCATTTTTGACGATTATCTGACGCTGGAGGTCAACAACCTGCACGTCGACGTATTGACCGGCATCTATTCGGAAGAGACGCATCTGCCCCAGCCGCTGCGCATCTCGATCCGGGCCAAGCTGCGGATCGCGGACCATTATGATCCTGATACGCCGCTCAGCGAGTCGAAAAACTACATGGACCTCAAGCATGCCGCGTCGACCGCGCTGCCCGAGGGGCTGCACTTCACCCTGATTGAAGGCGTGGCCGACCATATCATCGAGACCATCTTCCTGCAGGACGACAAGGTCCGCCATGTCGAGGTGAAGATCGTCAAGCTGGCGCTGAGCGAGCGGGGCGAGGAAATCGGCATCACCCTGGGCCGCGGCCGGAAATAAGCGCCGCTTGCGCTGAGAATGAGAGGCCCGCCGCTGCCGGACGCAGCGGCGGGCATTTTCTTACGCCTTCTTGATCAGGCCGATCTCGATCAGCCGCTCGGTCAGATAGTCATGCGCACTGATCGGCGCCTCGCGGCGCGGATTGTCCGGTGTCACGCATTGCGGCAGCGCGTCGATCATGAAGTCGGGGCGCAGATGCAGGAAGAAGGGCATGGAATAGCGTGAATGGCCGCGCCGTTCGGGCGGCGGATTGACGACGCGGTGGCTGGTCGAGGGCAGCACATGATTGGTCAGCCGCTGCAGCATGTCGCCGACATTGATGGCGAGCGCGCCCGGCGGCGGCACGACCGGCAGCCAGTTGCCGTCGCGATCCTTCAACTCCAGCCCGCCTTCTTCGGCGCCCAGCAACAGGGTGATGAGGTTGATATCCTCATGCGCGCCGGCGCGGATGCCCGGCGCCTCGGGTGACACCGGCGGATAATGGAGCAGGCGCAGGATCGAGTTGCCATCCTTGATCGGGCCGTCGAACCAGCGTTCGGGCAGGCCCAGATAGAGGGCGATCGCCGACAGCAGTTCCGCGCCGACCCGGTCGAACTCGGCATAGAGCGGCGCGAACACGTCGCGGAACGCCGGCATTTCGGTCGGCCAGACATTGGGGGGCATGGTTTCGGCGAGCGGATCGCCGGGCGCAAGGTCGCGGCCGACATGCCAGAATTCCTTGAGGTCATTCTCGCTCGCGCCCTTGGCAATCTCCACGCCGAAAGCGGTGTAGCCACGCTGGCCGCCATTGAACTTGGCATCATAGGCGCGCTTCATTTCGACCGGCTGGGCGAAGAATTCGCGCGCCAGCGCCCATCCCTTGTCGACCAGCGCCTGGTCCATGCCATGGTCCTTGACCATGGCGAAGCCGAAGCGTTGGAAGGAGCCGCCGAAGGCGGCGGCGAAATCGCCCTTGCTCATCTCTGCCATGGACAGGACGGGCACCTGGTCCAGCACGGATTGCGACACGTATATTCTCCAGATCGATTTGGCTTGCGGATGATATAGCGATCAGCCGCGCTGGTTCCCATCCTTGATCGTCCTTGGCGCCTGATGCAAGGATGCGTCATGAACTACTGGCTGATGAAATCGGAACCCGACGTCTTTTCCTATGCCGACCTGGTCAAGAAGGGGAAGGCGGAATGGGACGGGGTGCGCAACCATGCCGCCCAGTTGCACATGAAGGCGATGCGCAAGGGCGACCTGGCCTTCTTCTATCACAGCAATATCGGCGTCGAGGCGGTCGGCATCATGGAGATTGTCGAGGAAGCGGCGCCGGACAGCACCGACGAGACCGGCAAGTGGATCGCGGTACATGTTGCGCCGCACAAGAAGCTGGATCGCCCGGTGACACTGAAGACGATGAAGGCGGACCCGGCATTGGCCGACATGGTGATGTTACGGCAATCGCGCCTGTCCGTCGCGCCGCTGACGCCGCAGCAGTTCGAGCATATCGTCGCCTTGTCAAAGGCTTAGAAAAACGAGACTGCCTCGATTGCGTTCCGCGCAACTGGAACGCCGTTTTTTGCGATTGTATGAGTTTTTGCGCTGCAACATATGGGTGGCAACAGAACAGAATGTCCAAGAGGTGTTTGAGGGCATTCACAAGGAGCACACCCATGCGAATGCTGTCCAAGTTTGTTGTCGCCGGCGCCCTGAGCGCCATCGTTGCCGTCGCTGCCCCCGCCAATGCGCAGGACGCCGCCAAGCAGCGCTTCACCCACGAAGGCTACACCTACGTCTATGACGTCAAGGATACCAAGACCGGCAAGGTGATCTCGGGCCGTCGTTACCCCGACGCCGTCGCCTTCAACCTGCAGGTCAAGGGTGACAAGGTTTCGGGCGTCTCGGGCGGCCAGACCGTGTCGTTCAAGGTCGATGACGCGCGCGGCGCGGCTTCGGGCGCGACCAACTAAGCCTTTTGGCCTCGGCCATCAAAAAGGGCGGCTTCCCATTGGGAAGCCGCCCTTTTTCGTTGTCCTTGACGACGGGATCAGCGGCAGCGACGCTTGCTGTCGATTTCCTTGCCGAGCAGCGCGCCGCCGGCAGCGCCCAGGATGGTGCCGGTCGCACGGTCGCCGCGGGTGTCGATCGCGCGGCCGACCAGCGCGCCGCCGACGCCGCCGATGATCAGGCCGGTCGTGCCGTCGGACTTGCGGCAATAGGTGCGCCCGTCGCGACCGCGCCATTCCTTGTAGCGATAATGTTTGCGGGCCTGTGCGCCGTCCGTGGGAACGGCCATCGACACGGGAATGGCCAGCGACAGGGCGGCCATGGCCATCAGGGCGTTACGCATAATATCTCCTCCGAATTGCGTTGTCAGCCGATTGAACCCCTGCCTATTGACCTAGGTTGCATGAACCTCTGACAACGGCATAAGTTTTTGTTTCAGCGGAAATTAAATTTGAGGTGAAGCGATGAACGCAGGCGACGGGCAGGATGCTGCCGCACTGATCCGGGCGCTCGACCTGGCCCCGCATCCCGAAGGCGGCTGGTATCGCGAGACCTGGCGGGCCCAGGCGGCTGCGGGCCAGAGAGCGGCGGGCACCGCGATCCTGTTCCTGCTGGAGGCGCATCAGCGATCGCACTGGCATCGGGTCGATGCCGACGAGATGTGGTTCTGGCACGCAGGGGCGCCGATCATCCTTGGCATCGCTCCGCCGGAGGGGCTTGGCGTCGATCATCACCTGGGCCCGGATATCGCCGCGGGACAGATGCCGCAACGCCTGGTCCCGGCGCATCATTGGCAGGCGGCGCGGCCGGTCGGCGGATGGGCGCTCGTCAGTTGCACGGTCACGCCGGGCTTCGACTTTGCGGGCTTCACGCTCGCGCCGCCCAATTGGGCGCCCGCCTGAAGCGCGCGGATTTCCGCCGATTTTCAGACTTATCCAAAGTTATCCACAGATTTGTGGCGCGGCCTGTCTTCAAACTGTCTGAATCCGCTTTGTGCGACTCGCGGATCGTGACAGCATCCTCGTATCGGGACAGTCGGCAAGGAGCGATCCAAAGCCGGAAAATCCAAGAGAAATCAAGGATTTTTTTGCCCTGATGGTCCGTTGGAAGCTGCCATGCGCGAGGATGGCAGGGACGATCGGATCCCAGCCTTTCAGGATGATGCCGGGTACGCGCGAAAGTGAACGTCGGGCTTCAAACGGAAGGATAGCAGAGGTGAACAGACCTTAGGGCTCGTTCTCCCGCGCGAAGATGTGGCAACACATCACATCGCCGGACCGGAAGGCGCAATCCGCAAGGGCATGTGGCCGAAAGGAACCGACGTTAGTGGGGGCCGGCAGCAATGTCGGCCCCCATTTTGTTTCCGGGATGCCGAGTGCCATCGAGTGCGCATGAGCGCACTGTTCAAGAGTCCGTCGGTGCCGGCTGAGGGGATCGAACCCCCGACCTTCGGTTTACAAAACCGCTGCACTACCGCTGTGCTAAGCCGGCGCACCCGACGGGTCGGACGCCCTTACTATCAGATCACGCCGAACGTCCAGCCCTCTGTGCGCGCAATTTCGCCGGTCAGGGGCAAAGGTGTCCAAAGTGCGGGATTTTCGGCCCTTTCGCGCATCCAGGCCGCAGTCAGCAAGGCATCGGCCTGATGGTCGGCGGCGAGCGGGCCGGGGTAGGGGGCGGTTGCGAACATGGTCAGCGCGTCGTTGAGCGCGGCGAGATCGCGCATCTTGGTCCGGCCCTTGGGCCGCCCGGCGGCGCGTGCGGCGATGCTGGTATAGATTTCGACGACCAGCGATCCGGTGGCGGGCAGCGGATCGAACGGCCAGACCGGCACATGCGGGCGGATATGGTGGAGCAGGCGCATGCCGGCAAAGCTGACCTTGGCCACCTGCGCCGCGCCGATCTCGTCATAGATGGTCGAGGGCTTGCCGCCGCCGCCGGCATTATAATGGGCTTCGCAGGCGCGATTGTGCAAAAAGTCGGCTTTCATCCCATCGGCCTTGCCGAAATAGAAATGGCGACGATGGGTGGTTTCCAGCAGGCTGGCGGCGCCCAGATCCGGATCGTCGCAGACCGCATCGACATAGGCCCAAAAAGCCGGTGCGTCGGTCGGCGTCGGATCGCCGGGCAGATAGGCGCCGCGTTCCGCGAAGGGCGGAGCGAAGCTGAAGTCGAAGCCGAACAGGATCGGTGCCTCGCGCGCCGTTGTGATCAGCCAGTCGGCGACCGCCTGGCGCGACCAGATGCCGCCGGGCGCCTCGACCAGTTCCGGCGCATCCTGACCGATGCCGCAGATGGCGACCGCTATCCCCTTGTGCCGCGCGCCCTTTGCTCCCGACCAGTCGATCGCTGCGAAGCGCGCGAAACGGGGCGTCACGCCGCGCCGCGCTCGGCGCGCAGCTTGTTCCAATAGGCAATGCGTTCGGCGATCCGCGCCTCGAACCCACGCTCGGTCGGCGTGTAGAAGGTCTGCGGGCTCATCTCTTCCGGCCAGTAATTGGCGCCGGAAAAACCGCCCTCGGCATCATGGTCATATTGGTAATTCTTGCCATAGCCGACCTGCTTCATCAGCTTGGTCGGGGCATTGACGATGTTCATCGGCGGCATCAGCGATCCGGTTTCGCGCGCAGTGCGGAAGGCCGTCTTCATTGCCATATAGCCGGCGTTCGACTTGGGCGCGGTGGCGCAATAGATGCAGGCCTGAACGATCGCCAGTTCGCCTTCGGGTGAACCGAGAAATTCATAGGCATCCTTGGCGGCAAGGCACTGCACCACTGCCTGCGGGTCGGCGAGGCCGATATCCTCGGTGGCGAAGCGGACGAGCCGGCGCAGCACATAAAGCGGCTCCTCGCCAGCGGTTAGCATACGGGCGAGATAATAGAGCGCGGCCTGCGGATCGGAGCCGCGCAGCGATTTGTGAAGCGCGGATATGAGGTTGTAATGGCCCTCGCGATCCTTGTCATAGACCGCGACGCGGCGGTGGAGCAGGGCGGAGAGCCCGGCCGGGTCGAGCGGCGCGGGAATGTCGATCGAATAGAGCGTTTCGACCTGGTTGAGCAGGAAGCGGCCGTCGCCGTCCGCGCTGGCCAGCAGCGCTTCGCGCGCGGCCATATCCAGCGGCAATGGACGGCCGATCAGCGCTTCGGCCCGGTCCAGCAATTGTTCGAGCGCGGCGGCATCGAGCCGGCGCAGGATCAGCACCTGCGCGCGGGACAGGAGCGCAGCGTTGAGTTCGAAGCTGGGATTTTCGGTGGTCGCGCCGACCAGCGTGACCGTGCCATCCTCGACGAAGGGCAGGAAACTGTCCTGCTGGGCGCGGTTGAAGCGGTGGATCTCGTCCACGAAGAGCAGGGTCTTTTCGCCGCGCCGGCCATGGTCCTTGGCGGCGGCGAACACCTTCTTGAGGTCGGCGACGCCGGAAAAGACGGCCGAGATCGGCTCGAACCGCATGCCGACGGCATCGGCGAGCAGCCGCGATATGGTGGTCTTGCCAGTGCCGGGAGGGCCCCAGAAGAGGATCGAGGACAGGCGGCCGGCGGCCACCATGCGGCCAATCGCACCGTCCCGGCCGGTCAGATGCTCCTGGCCGACCACATCGGCTAGGACGGCCGGACGCAACCGATCGGCCAGCGGGGCATGGTCGATGCCGGCGGGAAGAACATCGTCGGAAGAGAAAAGATCAGCCATCGGCCCTGATATAGGCAAGCGGCGCCGATCAGGGAACAGGGCTGGAACGGATCTTGGCGCCTTGGGTGCGCTGGCGGATGATCCGTAAATAGGTATCGACCAGCGCCTGGTTCACCCGATCCCAGCCGAAATGTTCGGCCTGCGCCTCGGCGGCAGCGCCTGCGCTGGCGCGGGCGGCGGCGTCGGTGCAGTAGATTTGCAGCGCATCGGCGAACTTGCCGATCGCGCCGGGACGGATCAGCCGGCCGGTGATGCCTTCCTGCACCAGGTTTTCACTGCCGGTGGCGCGGGCGGCGACGGTGGGCAGGCGACAGGCCATCGCCTCCAGCGTGACATTGCCGAACGTCTCGGTGACCGACGGATTGAAGAGCATATCCATGCTGGCGACCGCGCGACCAAGGTCGGCACCGCCCTGGAAGCCGGTGAAGATGGCATCGGGCAGGCGGTTCTGGAACCATTCGCGGGCCGGCCCTTCGCCGACCACCAGCACCTTGTGCGGCACCTTGCGCGCGGTCAGCTGGTCGATCGTGTCGGAAAAGACGTCCAGCCCCTTCTCCATCACCTGACGACCGATGAAGCCGATCACCGGCACATCGTCGGCAAAGCCGAGCGACCGGCGCCAGTCGAAATCGCGGCGCTGCGGATTGAAAATCTCGCGGTCGATGCCACGGGTCCAGATGCCGACATCATAGCTCATCCGCTGTTCGCGCAGCAACTGGGCCATGGATTCCGACGGGGCGACGATGGCGTCGCAGCGGCGGTAGAAGCGGCGGAGAATGCCCTCGATCGCCGGCTCCAGGAAGGCGAGGCCATAATAGCGCGGATAGGTTTCGAACCGGGTGTGGACCGAAGCAACGGCGGGCAGGTCATGATCGCGCGCCCAGGTCAGTGCCCGATGGCCGAGCGGATCGGGGCTCGACAGATGGATCATGTTGGGCGCGAACGCCTTTAGGTCCCGGCGCAGCGCGCGCGACAGGCGGGTGGGGATGCGATATTCCGGGCGGCCGGGCACGGGGATGGACGGCGCGCTGACCAGGTCGCCGGTCGGCGGGAAGGCGGGGGTATCGGTGGTCGGGGCATAGACGCGCACCTGCGCACCCTGACGCAGCAGATAGCCGACGAAGCGATTGAGCGCCTGGTTCGCGCCATCGCGCACATAATTATAATTGCCGCTGAACAGCGCGACACGAAGTCCGGTAACATCCATCGCGGCCCCTTAGACCAGACCGGCGAAAAACCCAAGGAACCAGAGCAGGTCTCGGGAATTTTGCTGAGGCTGACCGGGAAAGCCGGCCGGCATGATTGCCCCTGAAGGAGAGGATGTCTGCTGATGGCCGAGAGATTCCGCAAGGGAACACGGGTCAGGTGGAATTGGGGGCAGGGTGTCGGCCGGGGACGCATAGCTGAGCGGTTCGAGCGGCATGTGGAGCGGATGATCGCCGGCTCCCTGATCCGTCGCAACGGGTCGACCCGCGATCCCGCCTATCTGGTCCAGACCGACAAGGGTGACCTGGTGCTCAAGCTGGGATCGGAACTGAGCGCCGCCTGATCTTAGGGACGGACGGGGCAAGCTGGCCGCAACTGGCCATCGTCATCGCGCTGCAACCATGGCATGGAGCGGCATGACCCAGCCTTTCATGACCATCGATGCGCTGCTGATCGGCACACCCCGGCCCTTTCGCGATGACGAGCATAGCGCCATCGCCAAGCAGCCCGTCGCTGGCCCGATCCGCATCAACTGGCTGGGGTTTGCGGGCGACGGGGTGGCCGATACCGTTCATCATGGCGGCTGGGACAAGGCGATCCATCTCTATCCGCAGGATCATTATGGCTGGTGGCGCGATCGCAAGCCGGATCATCCGCTGCTCGATGCGCCGGGTGCCTTTGGCGAGAATATTGCAAGCCGGGGCATGACCGAAAGCGAGATCTGCCTGGGTGATCGGTTCAGCCTGGGCAGTGCGGTGGTGGAGGTGAGCCATGGCCGCCAGCCTTGTTGGAAACTCGACCATCGTTTCGGTGCCCGCGACGTGATGGCGACGATCGTCAAGACCGCGCGCTGCGGCATCTATTTCCGGGTGATCCGCGAAGGTGAGGCGGAGGCCGGCACACAGATGATATTGCTGGAGCGGCCCTTGCCCGACTGGAGCATCGAACGGGTGTTCCGCCTGCTGATCGGCGGCGGCCACAAGGCTGATCCCGATGCGGTGCGTACGCTGGCCGAGATGCCAGCCCTGGCGGAGGCCTGGCGTGAACGGGCGCGCAAGCTGGCGGCGTGACGGCTGAGGTCGCCTAGCGTTCCACTGCCATCCGCACGGCGAGGCCGCCCAGCACCGTGCCCATCAGCCAGCGCTGGATCGTGAGCCAGCGCGGCCGGGTGCCGAGGAAGCCGGCGATCGATCCGGCCAGGCAGGCGAGGATCGCATTGACCGACAGGCTGATCGCGATCTGGGTCGCGCCCAGGATCAGCGATTGGCCAAGCACATGGCCGCGCGCCGGATCGACGAACTGGGGCAGCAGCGAGAGATAGATCATCGCTACCTTGGGATTGAGCAGATTGGTCAGCAGCCCCATGGCGAACAACTTGCGCGGGCCATCGAGCGGCAATTGCTTCACCTGGAAAGGCGAGCGGCCGCCGGGCCGCACCGCATTCCAGGCGAGCCACAGCAGATAGAGCGCGCCGCCCAGGCGCAGCACATCATAGGCGAAGGGCACCGCCATCAGCAGCGCGGTGATGCCGAAGGCGGCGGCGACCATGTAGAAGAGGAAGCCGCAGGCGACGCCGAGCAGCGAGACCATGCCGGCGGCGCGGCCCTGGCTGATCGAGCGCGAGATCAGATAGATCATGTTCGGACCCGGCGTCAGCACCATGCCGAGCGAGATGAGGGCGAAGGCGGCAAGATGCGCGGCGCTGGGCATAGCTGGGTTCCCCGGATGAGCGTTCGGCTTCGTCTAGGGAGAGGCGATCCGCGCCGACAGGTCCGGGCGGAAGGAACTGGCATTTTCATCCGTTCGGTTCGGGCATCGTCGAGAGGCGGCACGGACGGCGCTCGCGTTTCTCGACAGGCTCGAACAGAACGGATGTGGCGGCCTTATGCCGGGCGGGTGCGCCACATGGCGATCGGGCACATGGTCAGCACGGGTTCGTCTTTCTGATTGTAGAGCGTCACCTTGTTGCGGACGATGCCCATTTCCGGGCGGCTCTGCGAAATTTTCTTGTCGATCACTTCATTGGTGCCGCGCAGTGTGTCGCCGGGGCGGACCGGGCGCAGCCAGCGCAATTCGTCGACGCCCATCGCGCCCAGGCTGGCGGCCTGGCGTCCGGGTTGTTTCTGCATTTCGGCGACGAACATCTTCATGAACAGCGCTGTGGTGTGCCAGCCGCTAGCCGAGATGGTGCGGAAATGGGTGGTGGCCGCTGCCTCGTCGGACAGATGGAAGGGCTGGGGATCGAACTCGGCGGCAAAGGCGACCGTTTCCTCGCGCGACAGGGTCAGCGGCCCGAACTCCACGCTGTCGCCCACCACGATATCCTCGAAATAGAGAATGTCGTCCATATCATCCGTCTCCTCGAAGCGATTTCGAGGCAGATGGCACATCTGCCGGCTCGGAAATCGCGCCATCATTCTTCAACGGATAAAAAGGTAGGTGAGCTTTCCGTTTACGTCAACTGTCAGCTAATGGTCAGCCCCGGCGTGCCGCGCGGAACGGTCATGGTCGCGCGGGTGCGGATCTGGCCGCCCGGCGCCGATACCTGATCCATCACCATCGCCCGCGTCGTCCAGGCGTCCGGCGTCACCTCGCAGGTCAGATAGCCGCGCTGGTCGTTGATGAACTTGAGCTGCGCGTTGTTCTTCAGGATGATGTCGCTGCCCGGCCGCAGGTCCGATCCGTCGCCGCCCGAGGAGATGGAGGTCGACACGAACTCGACCGCGACCGGCTTTGTGCCGTCATCCAACAGGCCGGCGAAATTCTGATGCTCGTCGCCGGTTAGGACCACGACATTGTCCAACCCCTTCATCCGGCCGAGCAGCCGCTGGCGCTGCACCTTGTAGCCGGCCCAGGTGTCCATATTGTAGATCGGCCCTGCCGCGTCCGCACTGTTGCGGCGGTCGAGCGCCATCATCATCACCTGCTGCGCCAGGCAGTTCCACTTGGCGTCGCGGCGGGCAAGGTTGCGAGCCAGCCAGCCTTCCTCCTCAGCGGAAATGACCTGTGCCTGGGTGGCGGCCATTTCGGCGCAGGCCGGCTTGAAATTGTCGCCACAGGGCTGATCGGTGCGGAACGTCCGGGTGTCGAGGAAGTCGATCGACAGCAGGTCGCCGAAGCGGGCCTGGCGATACATGGTGCCGATCATCTCGCTGCGGGGCGCCATCGCCGCGCGGACCGGCATATATTCATACCAGGCCTGCATGCCGGCGGCGCGACGCATGCGGAAGGCATCGGCCGGCGCGCCCCTGGCGTCGATGTCGCCGACCCAGTTGTTGGCGACCTCATGGTCGTCGAAGGTCGGGAACCATGTATGACGGCAACGCGCCGCCTGCAGGTCATAATCACTCAGATATTGGGCGTAGCGCAGCCGATAGTCGGCCAGGTCGTAGCAATCCTGGCCGATATGGTCGCGCACCTGCGGTCCGGGCAGGCCGTCCTTGTCATAGTCCGGCCCGCGCTGGCTATATTCATAAATGAAGTCGCCATAATGATAGACGAAGGCGAGGTCGTCCTCGCGCGCCAAATGGCGGAAGGCGGTGAACAGGCCGTCCTGATAATTCTGGCAACCCGCGACGCCGAATTTCAGCAGCTTGGGACTCGCCGACGCCAGCGGCAGGGTGCGGGCGCGGCCACGCGTCGACTGGTCATTGCCCAGCACAAAACGATACCAATAGGGCCGATCGGGCTGAAGGCCGGTCACCTCGACATGGACGCTGTGGCCCAGTTCTGGCCGGGCGATCGCTTCGCCACCGGCCACGATGGTCCTGAAGCGATCATCGGCCGCGACCTCCCATTTCACCGGGATAGGCGTCATCGGCATGCCGCCATGCGGCTCGAACGGGCGCGGTGCCAGCTTGGTCCAGATGACGAAGCCGTCTGGCGCCGGATCGCCCGATGTCACGCCCAACGCGAAGGGGTAGCCGGCAAACCAGCTCTGGGCGTGGAGAATGGCGGGCGCGCCGGCGATCGGGGCGATGGCGGCGGCGGAGAGGAGCGAGCGGCGCGTGAACATGACGCGCCGCCTAGAACCGCTTTATGACAAATGCATGTCGCCCGATCAGGGCTTCACCAGCCCCTGCAGCACCGCCGGATTGCCATCGCTCGCCACCGGCGTCACGCCCAGCAGGCGGGCGAGCAGCGGATAGACATCGACATTGGTGAAATCGGCCGAGGGACGGAAGCCGCCGACGAAGGCCGGGCCGTTCGCGATGAACAAAGCCTGCATTTCGGGCGCGCGATCATCCCAGCCATGGTCGCCGCCGGTGACCGGCTTGGTCGGCGTCGTGTTCTGGAACACCCAGCCGGTTTCGGCCAGGCAGAAATAGGGCGGGATACGACGATGGGTGCCATAGTGGAAGCGCGCCGGGATTTCGCCTTTGCGCCAGCACTGCATGTGGTCGCGCGGCTTGAACAGCGCGGCCTCCAGCGCCTTTTCGCGGCCGGGATTGGCGACCAGGCTGGCATAGGGGCCGGCCTCGACCACGCGATAGTCGGCCGGGTCGGCGATTTTGTCGATCGGCAGCACCCGATCATTGGCCTTGGCGGCCATGCCATGATCCGACACGATGACGATATTGGCCGGCTGGCCCAGCGTCTTGAGGCCGGCGAGGAGGTCACCGATATGGGCATCGACATCGGCGACCGCCTGGGTCGTTTCCGGTGCGGCCGGTCCGTTCACATGCCCAGCGGTATCGACCTCATCGAAATAGAGGGTGACGAAGCGCGGGCGGATGTCGGCCGGGCGGCGCAGCACGTCCAGCACGCCGTTGACGCGCTGGGTCGGGCTGATCGCTTCGTTGAACTGCGCCCAGTCGCTCGGGCGCGACCCGCCGCTGATCCTGTAGGGCCAGTCGGCCGCCTTGTTGCCGCCCCAGGCGACGTTGGAGCCGGGCCAGAACATGGTCGCGGTGCGCACGCCCTGCTTTTCGGCGGTGATCCAGATCGGCTCGGCCTCGTTCCACCAATAGGGATCGTCGCTGGCCATGGTGAACTTGTCCTTGGGCCGGCTGTCATCTTCCATATTATTGGCGATGATGCCGCTGCGGTCGGGCCGGTCGCCGGTCACGATCGCCCAATGATTGGGAAAGGTCTTGGTGGGGAAGGAGGGGCGCATCGATGCTTCGGTGCCGCCGGCCGCCAGCGCGTTGAGATTGGGCGAGACGCCACGGGTCAGATAATCGGGACGGAAGCCGTCGATCGACACCAGGATCGTCACCGGCGCGCGCTGTTCGGCCGGTGCGGCGGCGACGCTCGCTGGATGCTGCTGCACCGGGGCGCAGGCACCGAGCAGGGTGGAAACGGACAGGGCAAATGCGAGCGACAGGCGACGGGCGGACATCATGGCCTCATGGCAAAAAGGAAGATTTGACCGCTGCTTAGCAGTCCAACCATGTCGGTAAAGTGACGAATGGTTCATGTCGGATCGACATAGCGCGCCAATATGCTCCAGGCTTGGCGCTTGGAATCACGCGACAGGCTGGCATAGGCGCCGCTGGAGGAGGGCAGATCGATCATCACCAGATCGGACCTTTCGCCCAATTGGCGACGGCCATGCTGGGCGGCGGTCTTGCCGTTGAAGGCGATCGCGCGGAGATTGGGCAGGCGGGACAGGAAGGCGCTGAGGTCGCGCAGTTCCGCACCCCGGATGCTGCTGTCCAAGCTGCCGTTGCGATCGGCGCTCTCGATCACGTCCCACAGGCCGACGCCCCGTGCGCGCAGTCGCTTGAGCTTCATCGCATAGGGCGCGCCGCGCAGATCCTCGCCCAGCACATCGCTGACCAGCGCCCAGAAGGCATTGCCGCGATGGGCGTAATATTCGCCCTGTTTGATGGAGGCGTCGCCGGGCAGGCTGCCCAGGATCAGCAGCCGCGTTCCCGCATCCACGCTGGGCGGGAAGGCGGCCTTGCGGCGGACGGGCATGATGCGGGGCGGTTGGGTCATTGCCTTCCAAGCTTTTGTTTCTAAAAGATTGCGCGTCACAAGGGGGATCTGATGAAGAAGATGTGGAGCGCCATTGGCGCCATGTTGCTGCTCGGCGCCATGCCGGTAGCGGTTTTTGCCCAGTCGGACCAGCCTGCCGGTCCGGCGGCGAGCGCGGAACAGCGCGCCTATGAGGCCAAGGTGAAGGCGGTGCTGGCGAAGCAGCGCCCGCAAAATGGCGACATCACCCTGACCGAAGCCAAGGCCGTGCTGCATCTGGGCCAGGATTATTATTATCTCGACGCGGCGCAGGCGCGCGAGGTGATCGTCGACATGTGGGGCAATCCGTCGGCCCAGGCCGATGGTGTGCTGGGCCTGGTCTTTCCGGCCGGCAAGACCTTCGTCGATGACGATGCCTGGGGCGCGGTCATCACCTATGAGCAGAGCGGCTATGTGAAGGACGATGACGCCGCCTCGACCGATTATGACGCGCTGATGGCCGACATGAAGTCGGGTGAGGAGGAGCGCAACAAGGAGCGCGCCGATGCCGGATATCCCGCGATCCAGCTGGTCGGCTGGGCCGAGCGGCCCGCCTATGACAAGGCGCATCACAGCGTCATCTGGGCCCGCGACATGCGCTTTGGCAATGCGCAGGAGGATACGCTGAACTATGACGTCCGCCTGCTCGGGCGCTATGGCGTGCTCAGCCTCAACATGGTGTCGACCATGTCGCAACTGCCATCGGTGAAGGCGGCGGCAGCCAAGTTCGGTGCTTCGGTCAGCTATGATGCAGGCGCGCGCTATGCCGACTATGTGCCCAATGTCGACAAGGTTGCCGAATATGGCATTGGCGGGATGATCGCGGCGGGTGCCGGCCTGCTGGCGGCCAAGAAGCTGGGCCTGATCGCGCTGATCCTGGCCTTTGGCAAGAAACTGCTGATCCCGATCATCCTGGTCTTTGGTGGCGGCTGGCGCTGGATCAAGCGCCGCCTGGGCAAGGGCGAGGAGGAGGAGGTTGCTCCGCTAGAGCCGGAGCCAGTAGCCGCTGACGCCCCGGAAGAGGAAAGCGCGCCGCGCTGAACGAACAAGGGCCGGGGGATCGCTCCTCCGGCCCTTTCCATGTCAGCGTATCTTTTGCTGTCAGACGTTGAAGCGGAACAGCATGATGTCGCCGTCCTGCGTCACATAATCCTTGCCTTCCGAACGCCACTTGCCCGCTTCCTTGGCACCGGCTTCGCCATTGAACTGGACATAATCGGCATAGGCCATGGTTTCGGCGCGGATGAAGCCCTTTTCGAAATCCGAGTGGATGGCGCCGGCGGCCTGCGGGGCCTTGCTGCCCTTGGCCACGGTCCAGGCGCGGGCTTCCTTGGGGCCGACGGTGAAGAAGGTTATGAGGCCGAGCAGCTCATAGCCGGCACGGATGATGCGGGCGAGGCCGGCTTCGGTCAGGCCCAGCGCTTCGAGATATTCGCCGCGTTCCTCGACCGGCATGGTGATGAGTTCGGCCTCGATCGCCGCCGACACGATCACCGCGCTGGCATTTTCGGCCGCCGCCTTCTCGAACACGCGGGCGGAAAATGCGTTGCCCTCGGCCGCAGCGCCTTCCTCGACATTGCAGACATAGAGGACCGGCTTGGCGGTCAGCAACTGCGCCTGGGCGAACAGGCGGGCCTCTTCCTCGTCGCGCGGCTGGGTCAGGCGGGCGGGCTTGCCGTCGCGCAACAGTTCCAGCGTCTGGCCCAGCACCGATGCGGCGGCCTTGGCTTCCTTGTCGCCCTGCGCGCCCTTCTTGAGCAGGTTGGGAACCCGCTTCTCGAGGCTTTCGAGGTCGGCGAGCATCAGTTCGGTTTCCACCGTCTCGGCGTCGGCGATCGGATCGACCTTGCCCTCGACATGGGTGATGTCGTCATCCTCGAAACAGCGCAGCACGTGGACGATGGCGTCGGTCTCGCGGATGTTGGCCAGGAACTGGTTGCCCAGCCCTTCGCCCTTCGACGCGCCGCGGACCAGGCCGGCAATGTCGACGAAGGCGAGCTGCGTCTCGATGATCTTGGCGCTACCGCCGATCTTGGCGATGGTCTGCAGCCGATCGTCGGGCACGGCTACGCGGCCCTCATTGGGCTCGATCGTGCAGAAGGGATAATTCGCCGCCTGCGCCGCCTGCGTCTCGGTCAGCGCATTGAACAGGGTGGACTTGCCCACATTGGGAAGCCCGACGATACCGCAACGAAAACCCATTATCGAAACCTTTGAAGACGCAGATTGATGCTCTGCCCGCTAGCGCCTTCCCGCCTGCAAGGCCAGCATTTCCACGATGCGGGGGCGGAAAACAATGGGTGCGGGCGCCGTTTCGGGCGTTCCTCCGGGGTGGCCCTTATTGTGGGGAAGAAGCCTTTTTCTAATATGGCTGAAAAATAAGCGGGTCGCGCTGGCAATCGGGAGACGATTATGACCATCGCGACAAGGCTTGATGCGGCTCTTGGCAAGAACATCAACAAGATATGCGGAAACAAATTTCACGATCCGGCAGCGAATCACTGTGCCCATTTTGTTTCGCACATATGTGATCTGACATTTTCCTTTAACTGCAAGCAGTTCGCTGGTGGAAGCAAGCCTGGCGCCAATGTCCGGGTGCATGAGATATTCGCCCAATGCCCGCGTGTGGGGCGCTGGGACGATGCCGATATCACCAAGACCCAGCTGATTTTCGTGACGCTGGCCAGCAATGTCGACATTGCCCGCAAGGAGATGGTCAACATCCCGCAAAAGCATATCGGCGTCTATCATGGCGGGAGGGTCTATCATTACAGCAACACCGCCGATCAGGTGACGTCGGAATCGCCCGAGAGCTTCCTTGCCAAGTTCCAGGAACTTTATGCCGGCAATCAGGGGCTATTCTATGGCTGGATACCGGGCGAAAATCTGCTGCTCGACGTGCAGGCCGAGCCGCGATCGGTCAGCGCCGACAAGAAGTTCGAACTGCCCGATCCCGTCGATGGCCGCTGGAAGGCGCGACTGGTGGGCGAACCGGATTTCTTCCTGGTGGGGAAGGAGGTCAATGACGCTGCCCGCAAATATCACGGCATCTTCATGCCGGGCGCCAGCTATTGGGGCGAGATTTATCGGGCGGAGGAGTATCGCCCCAGCTTGCGGACCTGGGCGACGCTGCTGGAAGTGACGGGGGCCTGCGAGAGCGAAAATCACTTCAATCTGGTCAACACCTATGACCGGGCGAAATTCACCTTCGGCTTCTATCAACTGGCCGCGCATACGCCGCAGGACAATCTGATCCTGATGTTCCACCGGCTGGCCGAATTGCCCGATTTCAAAGGCTATTTCCCCGAACTGGAATTGCGGGGCGGGCGCCTGTTCCGGGTCGATTCCGATGGCGGAGCGACGGATCTGGAGCAGGAATTCACCGCCAGCAACGGCGAACGGCAGATCATGTTGTTCATGAACTACCTGAACCCCCAGCGGGTGCCGATCGACCGCCAGGAAGTCTTGCAGGCGGCGCGGCTGATCCACTGGACGCAGCATGATCCGGCTGCCCGGCTGGCTCAGGTGCGGACCGCCGCCGATATCCTGCAGCGCAAGATGTCCGCGCGCTATGCCCGGAAACTGCCGCTGGACGGCAAGCCCGACATCATCTGCGCGATCGTGGCGGATATCTTTCATCAGGGGCGATCTACCTTTGCCGCCGTCAAGCCGCTGCTCAGCAGCGCCAATCCGGTCGAGGCGCTGCTGAAGGTCAATGATGCCGCCTGGAGCGGGCGTAACAATCGGCTGCGCGCGGCAATCAAGGTCGCCAAGGATCAGGGGCGGCTGGGGCAGCAACATTATTCCGTCGCCACCAACGAATTTGTCTGACCAGGAGGATCAGTGGCGGAAGAACAGCGTCACCGATGCGACATGGTTGACGCGCTGGCGGCTGCCGCTCTGGTCGATCAGCTGGTTGAGATAGCCGACTTCCATGGTCGACGCGCCCGGCAGGCCGATTTCCACCCCGGCGAAGCTGCGGAGTTGGTCGAAGCCCTTGCGGGCGCCCCAGTCGGTATCGTTGAGGGCGAAGAAGACCTCGCCATAGGCGAGCGCATTGACCGCGTCGCTGCCCGGTTTGAGCGCATGTTCCACCCGCAGCATCTCGCGCAGGCGCCAGCCCATGTCGCTGCCGTTCGAGCGCCAGCGCTGCTCCAGCCGGGTGCGCGAGAAAATCTCGGCATCCTTTGGCCGCGCCAGCGTCCAGCTCAGCTGCTGGAAACTGCGTTCCTCATTGACGTCCTTGCCACCCTCGATCGGGACGACGACATGGGCGTAACCCTGATAGAGGGTGATATCGCGCGACAATTTGACGCCCAGTGCGCCACGGAACAGGGCCTGGTCGATGCGCGACACGCCGTCGCCGACGCGCGGCTGGATTTCCGCGAAATAGACCAACTCGTCCTTGATCGACCCCATCGCCGTCAGATTGACCCAGAGCTGCTCGTCTTCGCTTGTTGCAGCTTGAGCGGGCAGGGCGAGGGCTGCAAGGGACAGGGCGACAGCAAGCAACGGGAAACGCATGAAACCTCTGGCGGTGGAAAGCGACATTCCCACCGCCTTTAGGTTGCTGTCATTGCTGTCCCGTTGCTGCGGGGTAAGCGATGGTGAACCGGTTCAGGTGATGACGCTGGGCTGGTCCATGCCGGTATAGCCGGCAATGTCGGCCAGTTCTTGTGCGGCCGCGACCAGCGGCGCCAGCGCATCGCCGGTGGCCAGCGCCAGATCGCCGTCCGGCCCGACATAGCGTTCGATATAGACGCGCAGGGTGGCCCCCTCGGTGCCGGTGCCCGACAGGCGGAACACTACGCGCGATCCATCCTCGAACAATATGCGTACGCCCTGGTTCCGGCTCACCGACTGGTCGGTCGGGTCGGTATAGGCGAAATCGTCCGCTGCCTTCACCGTGCCGCCGCTGTTGTCGGTGCCGGGCAGGCTGGCGAGCGTGTCGCGCAGGGCGGTCATCAGCGCGTCGGCCTTGTCCTTGGCGATCGCTTCATAGTCGTGGCGAGCATAATAGTTGCGGCCATAGGTTGCCCAATGATCGGCCATGATGTCGGCTACGCTCTGCTGGCGCGCGGCCAGGATGTTGAGCCACAGCAGCACTGCCCAGATGCCGTCCTTCTCGCGCACATGGTCGGACCCGGTACCGGCGCTCTCCTCGCCACAGATCGTTGCCATGCCGGCGTCGAGCAGATTGCCGAAAAATTTCCAGCCGGTTGGCGTTTCGTAGAGCGGGATGCCCAGCTTCTCCGCCACCCGATCGGCTGCGCCGCTGGTCGGCATGGAGCGGGCGATACCCTTGAGGCCACCAGCATAGCCGGGCGCCAGATGGGCATTGGCGGCCAGCACCGCGAGCGAGTCCGAGGGCGTCACATAGCAATGGCGGCCGATGATCAGGTTGCGGTCGCCGTCGCCGTCCGACGCAGCGCCGAAGTCGGGCGCATTGGTGGCCATCATCCGGTCATAGAGGGCCTTGGCATGAACCAGATTGGGGTCGGGATGGTGATGGCCGAAATCGGGCAGGGGGGTGCCGTTCATCACCGTTCCGGCCGGTGCGCCCAGGCGCTTTTCGAAAATCTCGGTCGCATAGGGGCCGGTCACCGCGCTCATCGAGTCGAAGGCGAGGGTGAAGCCGCCGGCGATCATCGCCCTGATCGCGGGGAAATCGAACAGGTTTTCCATCAGCGCGGCATAGCCGGCAACCGGATCGACCACTTCGACGGTCATGGCGCCCAACTGGCTGGTCCCCAGCGTGTCGATATCGACGTCGGCGGCATCGAGGATGCGATAGCTGTCGATCGTCATTGTCCGCGCGTGGATCGCGTCGGTCACCTTTTCGGGGGCTGGCCCGCCGTTCGACACATTATATTTGATGCCGAAATCCTCGTCCGGGCCGCCCGGATTATGGCTGGCCGACAGCACCAGCCCTCCAAAGGCGCCGGACGAGCGGATCAGGTGCGACGCAGCCGGGGTGGACAAGATACCGCCCTGACCGACCAGCACCCGGCCAAAGCCATTGGCAGCCGCCATCCTGAGCGCGATCTGGATGACTTCGCGATTGAGATAGCGGCCATCGCCGCCGATCACCAAGGTCTGGCTGGCATAGCCGTCCAGGCTGTCGAACACCGACTGGATGAAATTTTCCGCATAATGGGGCTGCTGGAAGACCCGAACCTTCTTGCGCAGGCCCGATGTGCCGGGCTTCTGGTCGTCGAAAGGCGTGGTCGCGACGGTCTGGATCACCTCTGTCCCCTGCTTTGCCTAATAAGTCGTTACGCCTCTATGGCTTGTTCATGCTGCACTGCGCAATGCGCTTTGTCGCGCCGAAGGTGCGGGCGACCGTGATCGGATGCGATTACTGCGCAAGAGACGGGTTGGCCAAGGCCGTCATGCGGGTTATCACCCATGGCAACTATTCAGAAAATCGGCATTTTCAGTGACAGTATCGTGACCTTTGTAGGAGGTTCCATGTCTCGTCTGCCCGCTTTCCTGTCCGGTCTTGCGCTGCTGACGGCGCAACTGGCTTCGGTGTCGGCCGATGCCTGCACGCGCCTGGTCTATCATGGCGCCAATGACGATGTGATCACCGCCCGGTCGATGGACTGGAAGGTCGACGTCGGCACCAACCTCTGGATCTTTCCGCGCGGCATCGCGCGCAGTGGGGAGGCCGGCCCCAATTCGGTCAAATGGACGTCCCGCTATGGTAGCGTGATCGCCACCGGTTACGACATTTCCACCACCGACGGCATGAACGAGGCGGGGCTGACCGCCAATCTCCTGTGGCTGGTCGAATCCGAATATCCGCATTTCGATGGCAAGCAGCCGGGCATGAGCATCGCCATCTGGACCCAATATGTGCTCGACAATTTCGCCACCGTGAAGGAGGCGGTCGACGCACTGGGCAAGGAAAGCTTTGTCGTCGTCACCGACAATATTCCCGGCGAGGAACGGCTCGGCACGCTCCACCTCGCAATTTCGGATGCGTCGGGCGACAGCGCCATCTTCGAATATATCAAGGGCAAGCTGGTGATCCATCACGGCCCGCAATATCCGGTGATGACCAATTCGCCGATCTTCGACGAGCAACTTGCACTCAACGCCTATTGGAAGGATATTGGCGGCACCACCATGTTGCCGGGCACCAACCGCTCGGCCGATCGCTTCGCCCGCGCCTCCTTCTATGTGAAGGCCATTCCCAAGAGCGAAGACCCGGTGACGGCGCTGGCCAGCGTGTTCAGCGTGATCCGCAATGTCTCGGTGCCATTCGGCATCTCGACCCCGGACCAGCCCAATATCTCCTCGACCCGCTGGCGCACGGTCGCGGATCACAAGCGCAAGCTCTATTTCTTCGAATCCGCGATGACGCCGAACAGCTTCTGGGTCGATCTGAAGACGATCGACTTTGCGCCTTCTGCCAAGGTGAAGAAGCTCGATCTTGGCCCGAACCAGACGAAAACCTTTTCGGGCGAGGTCAGCGGCCAGTTCAAGGATGCGCCGGCCTTCAAATTCCTGGGACTGTCCTGATCGGCTGGGGGCGCCGCCATGCGATATCTTCCTCTATGCTGCCTGCTCGCCAATGCCCTTGTCTATGCCGGACCGGCCTTGGCGCAGGAGGCGCCGGCGCACCTGTCCGATGACACGCCCGATCAGGGCTGGCATCTCACCGTCTCGCCCTATGTCTGGGCGGCGTCGCTGCACGGTAATGCGGAACTGGCGGGGTTCCGCACCAGGGTCGACATGCCCTTCTCGGAGATATTCGACCATCTCGACTTCGTCACCATGGGCGAAGTCGTCCTGAGCAATGGCAAGGTTGGCTCCTATGTCGACGGCCAATATGTGAAGACCAGCCAGGACGCATCCGTCTATCATCAGCAGGTGGGACTGGGCATCAGGAAGACCCATGTGTCGGGCGGCCTCTTCTACAATATCATCGACCATCGCATGGCGGAGCGGACCGTCCATGGGGATCGGCGGCGCTTCACCTTCGCGCCGGTCGTCGGTTTGCGCTGGTCGAAATTGTCGGCCGATGTCGCGGCGCTGGGCCTGACGGCCAATCGCAAGGCTGACTGGACGGAGGTGCTGGCCGGCGTCCGCACGGTGGGCGATATCGACCGACACTGGGTGATCGACGCGCGCCTGAATGCCGGCGGCTTTAGCGATCGAAAATCCAGCATGGATGGTGAAGGAACGATCGGCTATCGGCTGCGCCTCGCCGGCCTGCCACTGACCGTTCGCGCGGGCTATCGCTTCGTCCATCAACAATATCGGATGCGCGACTTTACCGGCCAGCAATTTCGCTGGAACGTATCGCAGGAAGGACCGCTACTGGGCCTCTCTGCCCGCTTCTGATCCGCCTCAGTCGGCCAGCCGCAGCGCCACTTCGTTCATGAAGCGGGCGTCGTCATTCTTGGCCAGCCATTCCGCCTCGGCGCCGATCGCGCCCAGCATGTCGGCGAGCGCGTCCATCTCGCTCTTGTGGTAATTGCCCAGCACATAGCCATGGACCTTGTCCTTGTGGCCGGGATGGCCGATGCCCAGCCGCACGCGACGGAAATCATTGCCGATATGGGCGTCGGTCGACCGCAGGCCATTATGGCCGGCATTGCCGCCGCCGCGCTTCACCTTGACCTTCATTGGTGCAAGATCGAGCTCGTCATGGAAGACGGTCACGTCCTGCGGCGTCAGCTTGTAGAAGCGCATCGCCTCGCCGATCGCGCGGCCGCTTTCGTTCATGAAGGTGGAGGGCTTGAGCAGGATGATCTTCTCCGGGCCGATCCGCCCTTCCTGCACCCAGCCCTGGAACTGCTTCTTGGGCGGCGAGAAGCGATACATGTCGGCGATCAGGTCCACGGCCATGAAGCCGACATTGTGCCGGTGCATCGCATATTGCTGCCCCGGATTGCCGAGGCCGGCCCAGATCTGCATCTTCTATCCCGCATGAAAAGAAAAATCCCGCCCGCCGAGTAGGCGGACGGGATCGGAATTTCCAGCCTGCAAGCAAGCTGCAAGACGATTACTCGCCTTCGCCCTCGGCGGCTTCGCCTTCGGCGCTCTTCAGAGCCGAGGGAGCGACGATGGTGGCGATGGTGAAGTCGCGGTCTTCGATCGCAGCCTTCGCGCCCTTGGGCAGGGTCACGGCGCTGATGTGGATCGAATCGCCGACTTCGAAGCCCTTGAGGTCGACGACGACGTCATCGGGGATCTCGGCGGCATCGACGACCAGTTCGACGTCGTGACGGACGACGTTCAGCACGCCACCCTTCTTGAGGCCGGGCGAGGCGTCTTCATTCTCGAAGCGCACCGGGACAGCGACGGTCACGGTGGCATGTTCCGAAACGCGCAGGAAGTCGGCGTGCAGCGGACGATCGGTCACGGGGTGGAAGGCCACATCCTTGGCGAGGGTGCGGACGGTCTTGCCGCCGACTTCGACCATGATGACCGAATTGAAGAAATGACCGGTGCCGAGCTGCTTGTTGAGGAGCTTTTCCTCGACGTGGATCGACAGGGGTTCTTCGTTCATACCATAGATGACGGCGGGTACGCGGCCCTCACGGCGGAGGGCGCGGGAGGCTCCCTTGCCTGCCCGATCGCGTGCCTCGGCCGACAGCGTAAGCTGCTCGCTCATTGCGTGTCTCCAAAAGCAAATTTGATACAATTTTCCCGCCACGCCTCCAGGGATGACCATCGCGGGAAGGCGGCCCTGTAGCAGAAAGCGGCGATAAAGCAAGTTTAGCGTTGGCTTATTGCACGCGCGTGACCTTGTAGCCCTTGGCCTTGAGCAGGTCGACGAGATTGTCCTTGCCGGTCAGGTGGCCGGCGCCCACCGCGATGAAGGGGCGGCCCTTCAACTTGTCGACCGCGCCGACCCAGTCGCGGTTGCGCGCGGTCAGGATCGCGTCCTCGACCACCGGGTCGGGTTGCTCGCCATTCTGGTCCTCTTTCGCGATCGCCTCCATGTCGCCCTTGGCCCAGGCGGTCAGGATGCGATTATAGAGCGCCTTCATGTCCTTGGCTTCATGGATGGTCTGGATCAGCAGCTTGCGCTGCGCCGCTTCGGGCAGGCCGTCAAAGGCGCCGAACTGGCGCTCGACTGTTTCTAGTCCGCCGATCGGCCGGCCCTTGAAGGCAGCGATCAGCACCGGCTCGACGCCATTTTCCTGGCTGACGTTCAGGCTTTCCTGCGACGCGGCGGACAGCAGCATGGCGGCCGCCCAGCTTTCATAGCCCGACAGCGCCTGCGCGCTGGTGCCGCCTTCCTTGACGATCCGGTCGAGTTCGGGGCGCTCGCCCGCCGGCACGCGCGCGTCGAGCGCGGGCAGGTTGGGGCTGCGGCCCATGCTTTCGAACAAGCCCAGCGTCTTCTGCTGGTCCTGCAGGTCGGCGGCCTCCAGCACCAGCTGGTCGGCGTCCTTCCAGGCCTGCTTGATCGTCCGCGTCTGCCAATCGACCCCTTCGGGCAGGACATGGATGGTGCCGAAGATCCAGCCGTCCAGCCCCGCGCGTTCGACCCGCCACAGCGCCGGACCCTGGCCGGCCTCGACCTTGGGGGCGGGGGCCTTCTGCTCGCTGCCGCAGGCGGCGATCAGGGCGAGGCCGCAGAGGGCCAGAAAACGGATCATCCAGCTTTTCATGGCCTTATTCCCCCTGCTTTACGCGAGCGCTGGCGATGCCCAGCGTCTTCAACTGATCCTGCACGCTGCCCTTGCCGGCCAAATGACCCGCGCCGACCGCGACGAAGACGGTGCCGGGCTGATCCAGTCGCGCCTTGATCCACTTGGCCCAATTGGCGTTGCGATTGATCAGCAGCACCTGCGCCAATTCCGGCGTGGCCTTGAGCGAATCATTCATTTCGTCCGCCAGTTTTTCCGGCTGGCCGGTCTGCCAATGGTTGAGCAGGGCGGCGAACTCGCCTTCCATCCCGTCCATCCCCTCGACCGTGGCGTTGAGGAACTGGACCTGCTGCGCCATCGGCAGGTCGGCGAAGAAATTGAGCTGCTGCTCCACCGTTTCCAGCGCGCCGACCTTCTTGCCGGCCTTCTCGGCCGCGGCGCGCAAGATCTTCTCCGCGCCGATGTCGGACTGGTAGCCCAGCTTCTGCAGCGGCGCGACCGACAGGATCATGCCCGCCATCCACGGATTGAACGCCTCGAACGACTGCCAGGGCACGCCGGCCGCGACCATCGCCGCGCGATATTTCTGCGCGGCGTCGGGCGCGAGGCGGGTGGACAGGGCGACCCGGTCGGTCGCCATCGCCTTGCCCGCCATCATCTGCGCCATCTCGCCGGGATTGTCGGGCTCGATGATTTCCAGCACCAGTTCGTCCGACGCGTCGAACGCCTGCTTCACCCCGCCCTTGAACCAGTCGATCCCCGGTTTCAGCACATGGACGGTGCCGAACAGATAGATGGTCGTGTCGGCGTCCTTCACCTGCCACAGGGCAGGGGCGACGTTGACAGCGATGTTGACGGGTTCGCGGGCGGCGACGGGCTGGGTCTGGCCCCAGGTGCCGAGCAGCAAAAGTCCCGCGGAAAGCCAGCGGGACGGGAAGGCGGTCAGTCTCATATCCCTTCCATGCGGGCGCCGGGCGCGCAGGGCAAGCGGCTTAACCCTGTTCGACGCGGCTTTTCCTTGACCCTTGGCCCGCGCTGCGCCAAGGCGCGGCCGACCATAATCTGTCATTATTGCAAGGACCACCGGTGGCCGAGGGCAAAGCGCTTTCCTTCCAGGACCTCATTCTCACCCTGCACGCCTATTGGGGCAAGCAGGGTTGTGTCATTCTTCAGCCCTACGACATGGAAGTGGGGGCGGGTACATTCCACCCGGCAACCACGCTCCGCAGCCTGGGGCCCAAGCCCTGGAACGCGGCCTATGTCCAGCCCAGCCGCCGTCCGACCGACGGCCGCTATGGCGAGAACCCGAACCGGCTGCAGCATTATTACCAATATCAGGTGATCATGAAGCCCAGCCCTGCCAACCTGCAGGAGCTGTATCTGGGCAGCCTCCGGGAAATCGGCATCGATCCGCTGGTCCACGACATCCGCTTTGTCGAGGATGACTGGGAAAGCCCGACGCTGGGTGCCTGGGGCCTGGGCTGGGAAGTCTGGTGCGATGGCATGGAAGTCACCCAGTTCACCTATTTCCAGCAGATGGGCGGCTATGATTGCAAGCCGGTCGCGGGCGAGCTGACCTACGGCCTCGAACGCCTCGCCATGTATATTCAGGGCGTCGACAGCGTCTATGACCTGAAGTTCAACGACCAGGGCGTCACCTATGGCGACGTGTTCCTGGAAAATGAGCGGCAGATGTCGAAATGGAATTTCGAGGTCGCCGACACCGAAAAGCTGTTCCGCTGGTTCAAGGACTGCAAGGCCGAGTATGACCAGTGTATCGCCAATGATGTGCCGCTCGCGGCCTTCGAACAGGCGATCAAGGCCAGCCACACCTTCAATCTGCTGCAGGCGCGCGGCGTGATCTCCGTGCAGGAGCGCGCCAGCTATATGGGCCAGGTCCGCGACATGGCGAAGGGTAGCTGCGAAGCGTGGATGAAGACCAACGGATGGACCGCCTGATGACCATGAATAATATCGTCATCCCAGCGAAGGCTGGGATCTCGGGCCATGTGGCACTGCATTCGCTTGCGACCCCAGCCTGCGCTGGGGCATCGGAGGAAATCGCATGACCGATTTCCTCCTTGAACTGCGCTGCGAGGAAATTCCCGCGCGCATGCAATTGAAGGCGTCCGACGATCTGGCGCGCCTCTTCACCGAGGAGCTGGCCAAGGCCGGGCTCAAGCCCGCGTCGATCGACAGCTTCGTCACGCCGCGCCGCCTGGCGCTGATCGCCCGCGACCTGCCGTTGGAAACCGCGGCGGTCAGCGAGGAGTTCAAGGGCCCCCGCACCAGCGCCCCGGCGCAGGCGCTCGAAGGCTTCCTGCGCAAGACCGGCCTGACCCAGGACCAACTGGAGGATCGCGACGGCGTCTGGTTCGCCGTGGTGAACAAGCCCGGCCGTGCCACCACCGACGTGCTGGCCGAGGCTGTACCGGCAGTCATCCGTGCATTCCCCTGGCCCAAGTCGATGCGCTGGGGCGCGGCCAGCGCTACCACCGAAAGCCTGCGCTGGGTCCGCCCGCTGCAGGGCATCATCGCGCTGCTCGGCGGCGAGATCGTCCCGCTGTCGATCGAGGGGATCGGGGCAGGCCGCGAGACGGTGGGGCATCGCTTCCATTCGACCGGCACCATCCGCATCGACGGCGCCGACGACTATGCCGACAAGCTGCGCGCCGCCTATGTCATCGTCTCGCATCAGGAGCGTCAGGCGATCATCGAGGCGAAGGCCGGCGAGGCCGCGGCGGCCAAGGGCTATAGCGTGATCGAGGACAAGGGCCTGGTCGCGGAGAATGCCGGCCTCACCGAATGGCCGGTGCCCTTGCTGGGCGATTTCGATCCGGAATTTCTTGAGGTTCCACCTGAAGTCATTCAGCTAACCCTGCGTATCAACCAGAAATATTTCGTTCTGCGCGATGCGGCGGGCAAGCTTGCCCCGGCCTTCATCTGCACCGCCAATATCGAGGCGAAGGATGGCGGCGTGGCGATCGTCGCCGGCAACCGCAAGGTGCTGGCTGCACGCCTGAGCGACGCCCGCTTCTTCTGGCAGCAGGACCGCAAGACCCCGCTCGCCGAGCAGGCGAAGAAGCTTGGCCGCATCACCTTCCATGAGAAGCTGGGCACCGTCACCGACAAGGTCGAGCGCGTCGCCAAGCTGGCCGAATGGCTGGCGAGCGAAGGTATCGTGCCGAACTGCGACCCGGCGCTGGCGCGCCAGGCGGCGGAACTGTGCAAGGCGGACCTCGTCACCGAAATGGTCGGTGAATTCCCCGAATTGCAGGGCGTTATGGGCGGCTATTATGCCCGCGCCGAAGGCCTGCCCGACGCCGTCGCCGACGCGATCCGCGACCATTACAAGCCGGTCGGGCAGGGCGATGACGTCCCCACCGCGCCGGTCACGGTGGCGGTCAGCCTGGCGGACAAGCTGGATACGCTGTTTGCCTTCTTCCTAATCAATGAAACCCCGACTGGTTCTAGGGATCCATTCGCATTGCGTCGGGCGGCGCTCGGCTTTTTGCGCGTGATTTCAGATGCTCACTTAAGAGTTTCCGTCTCTTCGGCGGTGGAAGCTTGGAGCACAATCGCAGCTCTCGCAATGACATCTAAAGTGGAAGCTGATTCGATCCGGATGGAGGCGTTCATCGCGGCTCAAAAAGTCCGCATGAAGAGTGTCGAGCTAATAGCAGATAAGCCGGATATCGTAGCGAAACTGTTGAATGATCCAGAAACCATTCATTTCCCGGAGGTTAGGGCGATGGTTTCAAGGTTGCTGGAGGTTCTCCAGGGCGATTCCAGCTTTGAGATCAGTCTCCTCGACTTCTTCGCCGACCGTCTCAAGGTCCAGCAGAAGGAAGCGGGTGTTCGTCATGACCTGATCGACGCGGTGTTCGCGCTGGGTGGCGAGGACGACCTTGTCCGCCTGCTCGCCCGCGTGAAGGCGCTCCAGTCCTTCGTCGCGACCGATGATGGCGCCAATCTGCTCGCGGGCTACAAGCGCGCCGCCAATATCCTCAAGAAGGAAGGCGTGGAGCAGGCGGAGGCGATTTCGCTTTCCTATGAGCCCGAAAAGGCGGAAGCTGATCTGATCGCTGCGCTCGACGCGGCGGAACCGCAGGCGGCACAGGCTGTCGCGGCCGAGGAGTTCGAGGGCGCCATGGCGGCGCTCGCGACGCTCCGTGCGCCGATCGACGCCTTCTTTGAGACCGTGACGGTGAATGATGCTGATCCGGCGAAGCGCACGACTCGCCTCGCGCTGCTGGCGCGGGTCCGTGATGCAGTGCACAATGTCGCCGACTTTTCGAAGATTACAGGATAAGGAAACGAAATTCCAAAATCTGCGGGAAATATGCGAAGTTAAGCGGGATAAGTCCTATCCCCTAATGGCTTGAGCCGCTAATTGCGGCATTATTATTGCAACGCACAACTCGGCAATCAGTGCAGGGAGAGCCGGTATATGGTTATGACGGAAGAGGCCCAGATGAGCACCACTTCGACGCGCTATGTTTATCGTTTCGGCGGTGGCGTGAATGACGGGGGCAAGGGCGACAAGAATCTGCTGGGCGGCAAGGGCGCGAACCTTGACGGCATGGCCGCGATCGGCCTGCCGGTGCCGCCGGGCTTCACCATCACCACCGAAATGTGCACCCGCTATTATACCGATGGCGGCGTCTATCCCGAAAGCCTGAAGGCGGAAGTCGCCAATGGCATCGCCCATATCGAGGCGGTCACCGGCAAGAAATTCGGCGACGCCGCCGATCCGCTGCTGGTTTCGGTCCGCTCGGGCGCGCGCATCTCGATGCCGGGCATGATGGACACGGTCCTCAATCTCGGCCTCAATGACGAGACCGTGCTGGGCCTGGCCGCCGCATCGGGCGACGAGCGTTTCGCCTGGGACAGCTATCGCCGTTTCATCCAGATGTATTCGGACGTGGTGCTGGAACTCGATCATGGCGCATTCGAGGAAGCCCTTGAAATCGCCAAGGAAGATCAGGGCTACACGCTCGACACCGAAATGACCGCCGACGACTGGAAGGCGCTGGTTTCGGAATATAAGGCGCTGGTCGCCAAGCTCTGGAACAAGCCTTTCCCGCAGGATGTCGCCGACCAGCTCTGGGGTGCGATCTCGGCCGTGTTCGGCAGCTGGCAGGCGGACCGTGCCAAGGTCTATCGCCGCCTGAACTCCATCCCCGGCGACTGGGGCACTGCCGTCAATGTGCAGGCGATGGTGTTCGGCAATATGGGCGACACCTCGGCCACCGGCGTTGCCTTCACCCGCGATCCCGCGACCGGCGAGAACGCCTATTATGGCGAATATCTGATCAACGCCCAGGGCGAGGACGTCGTTGCCGGCATCCGCACCCCGCAATATCTGACCAAGCAGGCGCGCGAGCGGGCAGGGGCCAAGCCGCTGTCGATGGAAGAGGCGATGCCCGAAACCTATGCCGAACTGGCACGGGTGTTCGACATCCTCGAGACCCATTATCGCGACATGCAGGATATCGAGTTCACGGTGCAGCAGGGCAAGCTCTGGATGCTCCAGACCCGCTCGGGCAAGCGCACGGCGAAGGCCGCGCTCAAGATCGCGGTCGAGATGGCCAGCGAAGGCCTGATCTCGGAAGAGGAAGCCGTCGCCCGCGTCGATCCCGCCGCGCTCGACCAGCTGCTCCACCCGACCCTCGATCCCAAGGCGCCGCGCGATGTGCTGACCAAGGGCCTGCCGGCCTCGCCGGGCGCGGCCAGCGGCGCGATCGTGTTCGATGCCGACACCGCGGAGCGTCGCAACGAACTGGGCGATGCGGTCATCCTGGTCCGCGTCGAAACCAGCCCGGAAGATATTCACGGCATGCACGCGGCCAAGGGCATCCTGACCGCGCGGGGCGGCATGACCAGCCACGCCGCCGTGGTGGCGCGCGGCATGGGCCGTCCCTGCGTCTCGGGCGCGGGCAGCCTGTCGATCGACAATGCCAACAAGATCCTGCGCATCGGCAGCCGCGAGCTGAAGGAAGGCGATATCCTGACCATCGACGGCGCCACCGGCGAAGTCATGGCGGGTGAAGTGCCGACCGTGCAGCCCGAACTGGCCGGCGACTTCGGCATCCTGATGGCCTGGGCTGACAAGGTCCGTCGCCTGAAGGTGCGCGCCAATGCGGAAACGCCGCTCGACTGCCAGACCGCACGCGACTTCGGTGCCGAAGGCGTGGGCCTGTGCCGGACCGAGCATATGTTCTTCGACGCGGCCCGCATCACCGCCGTGCGCGAGATGATCCTGGCCGACAGTGAAAAGGGCCGCCGCGTCGCGCTCGACAAGCTGCTGCCCGAACAGCGGGACGATTTCGCGCAGATCTTCATGGTGATGGCCGGCCTGCCGGTGACCATCCGCCTGCTCGATCCGCCGCTCCACGAATTCCTGCCGCATGGCGAAGCGGAGTTCGAGGAAGTGGCCAAGGCGGCGGGCGTCGGTGTCGAGGCGCTCAAGCGTCGCGCCGCCGAACTGCATGAATTCAACCCGATGCTGGGCCATCGTGGTTGCCGCCTGGGCGTGACCTATCCCGAAATCTACGAGATGCAGGCCCGCGCCATCTTCGAAGCCGCGCTGATCGTGAAGGAACGGAGCGGCGAGGCGCCGATCCCCGAAGTCATGATCCCGCTCGTCGCGACGAAGAAGGAGCTGGAGCTGATGAAGGCGATCGTCGATCAGGTCGCCAAGGACGTGTTCGCCGAGCAGGGCGCGTCGGTCGACTATCTGGTCGGCACGATGATCGAACTGCCGCGCGCCGCGCTCAAGGCCGGTGAGATCGCCGAAGTGGGCGAATTTTTCTCCTTCGGCACTAACGACCTCACCCAGACGACGATCGGCATTAGCCGTGACGACGCCGGCCGATTCCTGACGCAATATGTCGACAAGGGCATCTTCGCCCGCGATCCGTTCGTCAGCATCGATGTGGAGGGCGTGGGCCAGCTCATCGAACTGGCGGCCGAGCGCGGCCGGGCGACCCGTCCCGGCATCAAGCTGGGCATCTGCGGCGAGCATGGCGGCGACCCGGCCTCGATCGCCTTCTGCGAGCAGACCGGCCTCGATTATGTCTCGGCCTCGCCCTATCGTGTGCCGATCGCACGTCTCGCCGCGGCGCAGGCCGCTCTGGCGAAGAAGTAAGAGGAAAGGGCGGGAGGCAACTCCCGCCCTTCTTCGTTTCAGGGGGTCAGGCTTGGCCGGTGAGGCGGCTCAGCAGGCCCGGCTTCTCGCCCCGTTCCAGATCGTGCGCCTGGCCGCGCCAGTCCTCATGGGCGATCGTGCCGGGCTTGAGCCCCAGGCGGGCTTCCAGCGTCGCTTCCTGCTCGCCATTCAGCGCCGCGATCTGGCCATAGCGATGATAGCCGGCCTCGTTGAGCGCGACCTCCTGCGTCTGGCTGATGCCGTTGATCCGGCTGAGGTCATCGCGACCATGCACGCCGCCGGCCACGGCGGTGGCCGTGCCAGGGCCGATCGGCACGGACTGGCGCTCCAGTTCGGCGATCCGTTCATTGGCGGCATTCAGCCGCGCATCGCGATCCCGGATGGCATGGTGGTGGGCGCTTTGCTCCTCGCGCCACAGGCGCTTATATTTGCCCCGGCCGCTCATCATCAGGCCAAGCACCAGGCCGGCCAGCAGCGCCACCAGCAGCAGCGCAATCTCATTGGGTGTGAAGCTCATGTCGGCATCCTTTCCAGCGTCGAAACGATCAGCCCGCCGGGAAGTTGCCGAAAACGCCCATGGTTCGGGCATTGTCGAAAAAAGTGAAAGAAAGTGCTTGCCAGCACCGCCGGACGCTTCTAACAGCGCCACTCCAACGCACCCGTAGCTCAGCTGGATAGAGCATCAGACTACGAATCTGAGGGTCGGACGTTCGAATCGTTCCGGGTGCACCATTTTCCTTCATCGCTGAACGATCGAACGCAACTCACTGTGGTTGCTTGAGATTTTGCCGCGTCAATCGGCATTGACGCCGGGCGCGATTTGGCGAAGCATCCCTATATGCGCACGACATTGGGCATCTGCACCCGCAAGGCACGCTATGCCACGGAGGAGGAGGCCTGGGCTGTCGTCCACGGGGCCGATATCGTCCTGCGGCCTTATCGCTGTGCGCTGTGTCGCCAATATCATCTGACCAGCCGGACCAAGGGCATGCGGCTGCGGCCGCCCTATCGGGAATGACCGATTGGAGGCTGGAGCGGCTTCCAGATTATTTTCCCTGCCGAAGTCAGCATGCTAGGATCATTGCATCGTTACGACATGCGGGGAATATCCATGGTCTGGATCGCACGCCTCCTTCTGTTCATCCCGTCGCTGATTGCGGGCTGGTTCGTGTCGCAGGAAGACCCGCGCTATTGGGTGATTGCGCTGGCGATCGGCCTCACTTTCCTGGCGCTGGGCATTGTTGCCGCCATCTACATCCCGATTCTCCATCCCTGGCCGCGTCGCAAGCAATAGGCGGCGAGGGCCAAGTCCCGGAAATGCGGGCTTTTGTCGGTGATTTTCGCATAAATTTCACATTGATGATTTTTGGGGGTTGCCAGATCAGCCGGGCCCTTATATCTGCGCCTCCACAACGCACCCGTAGCTCAGCTGGATAGAGCATCAGACTACGAATCTGAGGGTCGGACGTTCGAATCGTTCCGGGTGCACCATTCCTTCGCAGGAGTAAAATGGGCCGGAAACCGCAAGGTTTCCGGCCCATTTGGCGTTTAAGGGCTGAGCGCTCAGCCGAGCGCCAAGGCGACGATCGCGTCGATGTCTAGATGCTCTTCCAGCTGCGCGGCGATCGCATCCAGTGCCCTGTCGACCGACTGGTCATAATCCGCCACGCCGCCATCGATGCCGAGCCGCGCAAGCAGGGCTGCGCGTAGAGGGCTGCTGGCGAGCAGGCCATGGACATAGGTGCCCATCACCCGGCCATCGGCGCTGATCGCGCCATCTGCATTGCCGCCAAGGCGTGCGAAGGGCCGCTCGCTGTCGGGGCCGCTCGTTTCGCCGATATGCATCTCATAGCCGTCAAAGACGGCGCCCAGCGCCACGCCCTCGACCCGTTCCAGTCGTTTGCCCGCCGACAGTCGCGTCTCGACGTCGAGCAGCCCCAGGCCCGCGACGGTGCCCGCTGGTCCCTCGATGCCGTCAGGATCGGCGATATGGCGCCCCAGCATCTGATATCCCCCGCAAATGCCCAGGATGGAGCCGCCGCGGCGATGATGCGCCAAGATATCGATGTCCCACCCCTGCGCGCGCATGACCGCCATGTCGGCGATCGTCGCCTTGGAGCCGGGCAGGACGATCAGCGCGGCCTCGGCCGGGATTGGCTGGCCGGGCGGCACCATGCGCAATTCCACGCCAGGATCGAGCTTGAACGGGTCGAGATCGTCGAAATTGGAAATGCGCGGCAGAATGGGGCAGGCGATGATGGTGCGCGCGGTTCCGGGCTGTGCTGTCCGCTCCAGCACCACCGCGTCCTCGCTGGGCAGACGGGTCGTAGCATCCAGCCAGGGGACGATGCCAAAGCCGCGCCACCCCGACAGCGCTTCTATCTGGCGATAACCATCCTCGAACAGCGCGGGGTCGCCGCGGAACTTGTTGATCAGGAAGCCACGGATCATCGCGGCATCCGCCGGATCGATGACGGCCTTGGTGCCGACGATCGCCGCGATCACGCCGCCCCGGTCGATATCGCCGACCAGCAGCACCGGCACGTTGGCGGCACGGGCAAAGCCCATGTTCGCAATGTCGCCGGCGCGCAGGTTGATCTCGGCTGGCGATCCGGCGCCTTCGACGACGACAATGTCGCATTGCGCCTTCAGCCGCTCATAGCTTTCCAGCACGGCGCCCAGCAACTGCCCGCGCGCACTGCGGAAATTTCCGCTGCCCAATGTGCCGCGCACCTGGCCATGGACGATCAACTGGGACGTCCGGTCGGCCTGGGGCTTCATCAGTACCGGGTTCATGTCCGTATGCGCCTCGACCCCGCAGGCGATCGCCTGCAGCGCCTGTGCGCGGCCGATTTCGCCGCCGTCCACGGTGACGGCGGCATTGTTCGACATATTCTGTGGCTTGAATGGCCGGACGCGATACCCCCGGCGGAGCAGGGCGCGGCATAGCCCCGCCACCAGCACCGATTTGCCGACGTCCGATCCGGTTCCCTGCAGCATGATTGCGCCCATGGCCTGTTCCTGCAAGCCGGCGGCAATGATGGCAAGCGCTTAGAGTCTGTTTGGAAATGCGCCTCTGGCGCATCCGCACCGGCCCGCACCCCCACCCGGCCACCCATCAGGATACCATGTCTGGGCGGCCGGGTTGGGGGTGCGGGCCGGTGCCGCATTGAAAATGCGCGGTCCCGCGCATTTTCCAGACAGGTTCTTAGCGCATCAGGCGACCAGGGTCGGCATCCCGCAGCGCATCTGGTGGACCTTGACCGTCGCGGTGCCCAGCTTCACGCCAAGGATGGCGGTGAGGTTGTTCAGCAAGCCGTCGAGAATCTGCGCCGTTTCACCCAGAAGGCTCATGACGGGCGAGATCAGGGGGCTGAGCGGCAGTTGCAGGCCGGCGAGCGTCACCGTGACCTTGGTCTGGTTGGCCAGGCTGGAGGCGACGCCCTGGGTCAGATCCTGGGTGCTGACGGTCTTGCTCTGCTGCCCCGAAATATCGCTGGGCGTGAACAGCACATTTTGCTGGGTCACGCCGCCCAGCGCGACATTGGCATAGGCATGGACCTGGGTCAGCGATCCGAGGACCGAAGCCAGAGTCGCGATACGCGGATTGGCGGGCGTCGAGAAATTGGTGAGCGCGGCTTCATCGACGTCACCGATCACCGCCGTCCCGATCGACGGCTTGACCGCCAGCGTCACGCCATTGTTGATGGCCCCTTGATCGCAGACGATATTTGACAATTGCGCTTCGGCCGATGCCAGTTCGACATAGAGCGGGATGCGGATCGTCGCGATCCCGGTCAACAGGGTGGCGACCCGGCTCTCCAGGAAGATGCGGGTCTGCGCCGTGCGCAGGATGAAATTCTTGTCGTTGGTGATGCTGATCAGGGGGGTGCTGGCCTGGCCGGTGCCGGTGATGAGCTTCAGCCGCGTGCTGGTCAGGCCCGGAACGTTCAGGGTCAGGTCCAGCGGCACGGCGGTCGAGGATGGCGGGCTCAGCACCATGCGCAGCATCGAGAAGGAGTCGAGCAGCAGGCTGGGCTGGCCGGTCGAACTGCCGGTCCCCTTCATCGGCCCCAGGTCGATGACATCGCTAAGGCGGACGCTCTTGCCCGGCAGCTTGCCGCCGATATTGCGGAGTAGGGCGGCCGTGCTGCTATTGTCCGCGGTGTCGGCAATGGCGCCGATGACGTCGGACAGCGGAATATTGGCGCCGAACAACTCGCCATAGGCGGCATCATTGCGGCCGGTGCGAACCTTGAGCGCATCGGCGAAATGGAGCAGGTCGACGTTCAGGTTGGCCAGCCCCTGATAGTCCATGACCGACAGATTAAGCTCCGTTCCGGCCAGGGCGGACAGCAGCATGTTGGGAAGGCCGCCGCTGAGCGAGGCAAGGCCGGTGCCGATCGAGAAGGCTGCCGCGTCGGAGCGCGCGGCGGTGGCATGGGCGCGCACGTCGACGCCATCCCTGCCGACCAGCAGGCGGCCGAAGAAGAGGGGGGTACGGCGCTGGACCTGGACCTGGATCGCGCTGGCGCGCGGGTCGCCCGATACAAAGCGATTGCCGACCGCGACTGCGCTATTCTGGTCATAATAGCCGGTCTGGACCGCCACAAGGGATACGCCAGGCACGCCGCTCTTGGTCAGTAGCGCTTCGGCGGCCGATCGCCCGCCGCTGCTCGCTGCCAGCGCGGCGGCATCGGCCACGCCCTGCAACTGGCGCTTGGCAAGATAGACCGAACCCAGGTCGACGGCGACCGTGGCGGCACCGGCGAGCATGAACAGTGATCCCGCCAACAGAACGCTGATGCCGCCGCGCTTGTCGGCAATCAGGCGGGCCATGCGGTTGCGTGTCCGGGTCATGACGCGATCCGCACGACGGCGCTCCGCTGGATCTGGGCAGCGGGCATCGGGAAGATGGCAGCGGAGAAGAACGGTGCGTTGCTGAGATTATAGGTCAGCGTGACCGTATAATAGCCGCTGTTCGCATTGGCGGCGACGCCGATCGTCTGCGCCCCCGGCAGCGGAAAGGATGGGCGACTGGCATTGACGCTTTCGTCGACCAGCGCCCGTCGTTCGGTCGCGGTCATGCCGGCCACGGCCGCGCGCGCCGCGTCATTGGCTGCCTGCTGCAGGCTATGGGCGGTCATCAACCAGCCGCCATAGAGCAGGATGCCGAGCAACAGGACGATCATCAGGGGGAGGGCGAAGGCGGCTTCGACAAGCACGCTGCCACGCTCATGACGGGACATGGCCTGGCCCAGTCGGGCGAGGCGAAGCACCGCATGGAGAGGAGGGTTCCGCATGTCACCTCAATAGAGGCGCAACATTCAAAAAGCGGTATGTGAAATTCGCGCACCTTTTGTGCGAATTGTGTAAATCAGAGGCAGTGTTTTCGGGGCTTTTCGGACATTTCGGGGAGATACTGAACGGTCTACACGGACAAATCCGCTACGACCGCTGGATTTTACATCATTGGGGGCCAGCTTGGTCGTTTTCGCTCAAGCAGGGCGGGGTCATTACCAGTACGACGCCCTCCGTTCCGTAGGTGCCGCGCAACTGGACCAGCGCACCCTCCATGGGAAGCAAGGCGCCGCCGTTGGTGAGCAGATGGGCCTGGACCCGGCGGTCGCCCTCGCCGCGCAGCACGGCTTCCAGTTCCTGGCGGAAATGCGGCCGCTGTGGCAGGGCGATGAGGTCGGTCATATAGGCGTTGATCAGGCGGGCTTCGGGGAGCCCGACCAGGGTGCAGATGGTGGCATCGACATATTCGATGAAACCCCGGTTGGAGAGGCGGGCATAGCCGACGCCGCCATGGATGCCCATCGCCTTGAGAATGGCCGATTTGACGTCGGCCAGCCGATGGCGTTGCACGTCGGACGTGATGTCGCGCAGCAGCAGGCCGATCCCGTCGGCGAAGGGAAAGGTTTCGACGTGGAGCCAGCTATCGTCGCGGAAGGGGGATGGAATATCCGCAGCACTGATTTCGCCGGACACCTGGCTATGCCGGGCATGCGCCTCGGTCAGTGTGCCGACCAGTTCTGGCAGCGCATCCCAAAGCATCTGCCCTTCCAGCCGGCGGTCCCAGCGCCGTGCCATGGCCAGCGCGACCGGATTGATCAGGTCGATGCGAAAATCGGCGCGGCACAGGATCAGTCCCTGGGCCATGCGCACGGCCAGTTCGCGCAATCGATCGGGATTTTGATCGAACTCGTCCTGGCTGGCGAGCGCCTTGAACCGGTCTAGCCCCATGAAGACATGGGTTTCGCGGCCATGATGGGTGATCAGCAGGGGGTGTCGCGCGCCGATCTCGCGCCAATGGGCAAAGTTGCGGACCAGTTCCGCAGCGGTGACACTCCTGTCGCTTATGTCGTCCGGCATGATTGACCCTCTCCCAAATCTGGGTGCAGGCACAAAGGCCCTCACCAACGGGCGGCGGCTACGTAATATCCCTTATGTGCGGCGAACTGGTGTTGCTTTGCGAGCAATGGTGTTCAGGCAGTATCAAGAGCCGTAACTGCGCTGGAGTTCCAAGGCATCGAGCATTTTTCCGCCCGCCATGAAGACAGCGCCGGAGCAGGCGAGGGCAAGCAACTGGCCGCCCACGCCGGGATATTGATGCATATAGACGACGCCCCGCTCGCTGGCGCCCAACGCAAGCGCGTAGATCACGAGAAAAGCCTCGAACTTGGTCTTGATCGTGAAGAGGCGTTTGATCCGTTCCATCAGACTCATCCGAGGCTTTCGTCCATCTTCTAAGGCATTAAGTCGCCCGAAAGTTGCAAATGGTCAACAAGGCTTAACCATGATTGTTCGATCCGGGCAATAAGGCGCGTGTCGGACAGGTCGTCGGGCGCAATGGTTTCAGGCCAATAGTCCGAAACGATGCGGGCGATTTCATCCAGGCGCGGCTCATCGACTAGGAAACGCGGGTCGATATCCTTTGGATCCGCGACCACGCGCAGGCGCAGGCAGGCGGGGCCGCCGCCATTGGCCATCGACTGACGCACATCGACGGGAACGAGGCGGCGGATCGGGCCATTGCCGGCGATCATCTGTTCCAGCCAGGTCCATACGGCCGGGACTGCTTGCGCCTCGCTCGGCAGGATCAACGCCATGGTGCCGTCAGGAAGTGTGACGAGCTGCGCGTTGAACAAATAGCTCTTGATCGCGTCGGCTAGGTTGACGGCGCTGGCGGGCACTTCGACGATCTCGACCGATGGCAACAGCGTGCGCAGCGAGGCGTAGAAGGCCTGCTTGTCGGCAAAGGCCTGTTCATGCGTGAAGAGAACGCGCTCATTGGCGACGGCGACGACGTCATTGTGGAAGGCGCCGGCAGCGATCGCCTCCTGCGACTGCTGCACGAACAGGGTGCGGGCCGGATCGAGGCCGTGAATACGGGCGACGGCCTTGCTGGCCTCGACATGCTGGCGGGCGGGGAAGGGGCCACCCGACTGGCCATAGACGAAGACCTCGATGCCCGATGCGCCATGGCTGTCGCACAGGCGCATATGATTGGCCGCGCCTTCGTCGCCAAAGGGCGCGGGGATGGGCCCATGCACTGCAAAGGCGCGGGTGTCGGAAAAGGCGAGGCGCAGTTGCGCCAGCGTCTGGGGCCATTCATGGCTGCGATGCGCCATGGTGACGAGATTGGCGACGGTCAGGTGGGTGCGTCCATCGGCGGTGTCGGCGGCCGGCGAGACGGTCGCGGCATTGGCCGCCCACATGGATGAGGCCGACATGGCGGCGGCGCGGATGTGCGGATCGGCATTGCTGATGTCGGTGCCCAAGGTCGCGAGCCAGGCGCCGTCAGGACGCCATTGCGGCAGGAAAATACCCTGGGCGAGGCCGAGGCGCAGATTGCCGCGCATCTTCTCTATCCCCTGCAGGGCTGCGGCGCGGGGGTGCGACACCGCGCCGGCATTGCGGGACGAGGCCAGATTGCCAAGGCTGAGGCCGGCATAATTATGGCTTGGCCCTACCAGCCCGTCGAAATTGATCTCGCGCACGCTCATGCCCGCCCCGCCATGGTGAATGCCTGTCCGATGTCCAGTTGCAGCAGCGCGGCGCTGGCCGCGTCGAGCGAGATGCTGCCATCCTCGCCCTCCTGCACATAGCCATAGGTGCAGCGATAATCGGCGAGCAGGCCGGTCGACACCAGCATCTTGTCGCCGCCCTTGTCATGGGTCGCCGCCAGCGTCACGTCGCGTGCCTGGGCCACGGTGCGGAGTTGGTCGATCTGACCCACCATGGTCGGGCCGCCGTCGAAAATGTCGACATAGCCGGCATTGGTGAAGCCCTCGGTCTCCAGCATCCGCATAGCCGCGCGACCATTGGGATGGGGCAGGCCGATGACGGCGCGGGCGCTGTCGGTCAGCATTGCGGTGTAGATCGGCGTCTTGGGCATCAGGTCGGCGATGAACTGGTTGCCGTTGACGGCGTTGAACTCGTCGGCCTCCTGGAAATTCATGCCGAAGAAGCGGCCGGCAAGGCCGTCCCAGAAGGGCGAGCCGCCCGCTTCGTCGATCACGCCGCGCAATTCGGCAATCACCCGGTCGCCGAAGCGATCGCGATGGTTGCGGATATAGAGATAGCGGCTGCGCGCGAGCAGCAGGCCAAGTCCCTCGGCCCGTTCGCGCGGGTGGAGGAAGAGGCCGCCAACCTCGGTCGATCCTTCCAGATCGGTCGTGAGCGAGAGCATTTGTGCGCGGAAGGTGCGGGCCAGTTCGCGGCTGTGCTGGGTCAGCACGCCCAGACGATAGGAATAGAAGGGCCAGCTCTGTCCCACCGTGCTGAAGATCTGGCAGGTGCCGCGCACCTGGCCGGTCTGCGCATTGACCAGCACCAGGACGATCAGATCATCCTTGATCCCGCCATCCTGCCGGCTGAGCGCCTGTTCGGTGCGCTCCAGCTTGGCGGTCAGGGCGGCGCGATCGGGCGGCAGGTTGGTGAAGCCGCCGCCGGTCAGCTTCGCCATTTCATACAAGGTCTGCAGGTCGTCCGCTCGCGCGGTGCGCATGTAGAAACTCAAAAGGCGGTCCTCTCTCTCAATATTGTCCTTGGGCGATCCGCAGCAGCGCCAGCGCGGACAGTCGCGCACGCTCGGCCAGGCTGTCGCTGATCAGAAATTCGGCATCGCTGTGGATGCTGCCGCCGCGCACGCCCATCGTGTCGACCACCGGGACGCCGCAGGCCGCGATATTGTTGCCGTCGCACACCCCGCCGGTGTCGCGCCAGCTGATATCGAGGCCGAGGTCCGCGCCGCAGCGCCTGACCAGGCCGAATAGGCGCTCGGCCTTGGCATCCATGGGCTTGGGCGGGCGACCAAAGCCGCCATGGAGATGCAGGCTGACGCCATGGTCGCGGGCGACATCGGCCATGGCCCGATCCAGCAGGGCGCGGGCCGCGATTTCATCGTCCGGCGTGCGCGGGCGGAAATTGACTCGCAGCACGGCATGGTCGGGCACGACATTATTGGGACTGCCGCCGTCGATCTTGGCGGGATTGCAGGAAAAGCCGCTGCCGCTGCCGGCCTTCAGGCGCAGCGCGAGATCGGCGGCCGCGAGCAGGGCGTTGCGGCCATCGTCGGGATTGCGGCCGGCATGGGCGCTGAGGCCGGTGACGATGATCGAGAAATTGCCGCTGCCCGCCCGCGCGCCGGCCAACGTGCCATCGGGCAGGGCCGGTTCATAGGTGAAGGCGGCGCGCTTGCCGGCTGCGGCCTGGCGGAGCAAGGCAGCGGAAGAGGGGCTGCCGACTTCCTCGTCGCTGTTGATCACCACCTGATAGCCAAGCGTCCGGGGCGCCTCGCTATGCTCGATTGCCGTCAGGGCGGCGAGCATGACGGCGATGCCGCCCTTCATGTCGGCGACGCCGGGGCCGTTGAGAATGCCGGGTTCCAGCCAGCGAAGCGTCTGAAACGGGTGGTCGACGGGAAATACCGTGTCCATATGCCCTGTCAGCAGCAACTGGACCGGCGCATCGGGGCGGACGGTCAGGCGAAGATGCTGGCCATGGCGGATCACCGATATGCGGCCGTCGGGCGCCACGGTTTCGACCGGATCGGGTTCGATCAGGTCTACCTCGCCCGGCAGCGCCGAAAAGGCGTCGGCGAGGGTAGCCGCCATGGCGGCAAGCCCGGTCAGGTTGCGCGATCCGCTGTTGATGCTGGCCCATGACTCGACCTGTGCCAGCATCGGCGGGGCGGCGGCCTGCTCCAGCAGGGCGGTTTCAGGGGCTGTTACGGGCGGGTGGATGCCGTTCATCCCGGAGGTCTATCAGAGCGCGGGCGCCTGCTCCACCCCGATCAGAAATCGTAGCTGAGGGTCAGGCGGCTGAGCGTGTCGAAGTCGCGCGCGGACAGCAGGGTCTCCGACTCATACTGCACCGTGTAGGACAGACCGGCGGACAGGCGCGTGCTCACCTTGGTTTGCAATTGTGTCAGGGAATTGACGGAAAATACGTCAGTTTCCGCGTAACCTGCAGCGGTCTGCTTGAAGGTGACATTGGGCGCCAGACGCCAGGCCAGGTCCATAGATGCACGCGCGCCCAGCTTGGTTTCGCGCGGCCCGATCACATATTTGGCATGACGGACGGACGGGCCCAAGTCTAGCGACAGGTCGATCGGCTTGCTGACGATCACCTTGTAACCGATACCGGCCGAGGCGGTGTAGCGCTCGTCATAGCCGATCGAGGGATCGCGTTCGAACTGGGTCAGGCCATAGGCGAAACCGCGCGGGTCGAACTGATAGCGCGGTTCATAGCTGGCGGTGTAGCGTTCGCGCGAGGTGACGCCATTGGCACGGCGATAATCGACCGTGGCGCTGAGCTTATGGCTCCATTCCAGCCCTTCGCGCTTGACCTGCGCCGCGGCGCTGATGCCGATTTCGCTGGTCGAACCGGTCGAGCGGAAGCCGCCGGCTTCCAGCTTGCCGGTCCATAATTCGGTGAAGCGCGCCTCGCGAATCACCGTGTCATGGGTCGCCTTGGTCCGTTCCTTCCAGCTGTTGACCATCTGCTGGATCTGGTCAGCCGATTGCGGATTGGTCTGCTTGGCGATCTTGGCGACGGTCGCAATTTCCGTCTCATTGCCATTGGCAATCGCCGCCTCCAGCATCTCGCGGACGGACGGCGGCAGCAGCGCAGGCGCGTTGGCCCAGGCCTGGGTGGCAAAGAGAAAGGGCAGGATAGCCAGACAGTGACGCATGCCGCTGTCATAGCGAACCGAACGGGGATTTTAAGCCCCCATCAGATCAAGTCGTGGAATTCCTGCAATATGTCCCGGTAAAGCTTGCGCTTGAACGGCACGATCAGTTCCGGCAGCGTTTCGGGCGCAGCCCATTTCCATTCCCGGAATTCGGGATGCTTGGTCTGGATATCGATATGGCTGTCCTTGCCCAGGAAGCGGGCGAGGAACCAGATCTGGCGCTGGCCGCGATATTTGCCGCCCCACAGCTTGCCGATCAGTTCAGGCGGCAGATCATAGAAATGCTCGTCGCGGCTCTTGGCGATGATTTCGACATGTTCGGGCGTGATCCCGGTCTCTTCGCCCAGTTCGCGCAGCGCTGCCGTCTTGGCGTCTTCGCCTTCGTCGATCCCGCCCTGTGGCATCTGCCAGGCTTCCACCACATTATCGAGGCGCTGGCCAACGAAGACCTTGCCCGCCATGTTGACCAGCATGATCCCGACGCACGGCCGGTAATTCAGTTCTGCATTATCTGGCATCGACGCCATGTCTTCCCCTGCATCGCTGCAGCCATGGCCGGTTGACGACCCATGGCTAGTGTATTGGGTTCCAGAATAGGCGGCGGCGATGCGCGCGTCCATTGGCCGAATCGACATTCATCGGATTTGCAGTTCATCTCCCGGAAGGGCGCGGAAAATTCATTTGGAACCGGGGGGCTAGGCAGGCATTGGGCGGTCATGCCATCCCCCACCATAATCTGGTTCCGCCAGGATCTGCGCCTATCGGATCAGGCGGCGCTCGCCGCCGCCGCGCAGGCCGGCCCGGTCATTCCGCTCTATATCCTTGACGATGAAAGCCCGCGCCAATGGGCGATGGGTGGCGCATCCCGCTGGTGGCTGCATCACAGCCTCGCCAGCCTGGACGAGCGACTGAGGGGCAAGGGATCGCGATTGATCCTGCGGCGCGGACGCTGCGCCGATGTGCTGGCGCAGGTGGCTCAGGAAAGCGGCGCGCAGGTCGTGCATGCGATCCGCCATCATGAACCCTGGTGGCGCAATGCCGAAAAGGCGGTGGCAAGGCAGATCGACCTGCGGCTTCATGACGGCGGACTGCTATTGCCAGTGGAGGCGGTGCGGACGGGTGGCGGGACGCCCTATCGCATCTACACGCCCTTTTCCCGCGCGGTGATGCTGCATATGCCACCCGCGCCACCACAGCCCGCGCCGCAGCGGATCGATGCCCCATCGCACTGGCCGGTCAGCGACAGGCTGGAGGACTGGCTGCTGCTGCCGCGCGACCCGGACTGGGCGCGCGGCTTCCCTGCCGACTGGTCGCCGGGCGAAGAGGGGGCAAAGCGCTATCTCGACAGTTTTCTGGGAGAGGTCGGCGACTATGCGGTCGCGCGCGATCTGCCGTCGCAGGAGGGAACGTCCCGTCTGTCCCCGCATCTTCACTTCGGGGAGATTTCGCCGGCCAAGGTCTGGCATCGGGTGGCGCAGGCGCCGGGGGACGCGACCGTCTATCTCAAGGAACTGATCTGGCGCGACTATGCGCATAATCAGGTCTGGGCTCTGCCAACCTATGGATCGGAAAATGCCCAGCCGGGCTTTAATGCCATGCACTGGCGCGATCTGCGCGAGGCGCGAGGCGACTGGACCGCGTGGAAACGGGGCCGGACCGGCTATCCGATCGTCGATGCCGGCATGCGCCAGCTCTGGCAGACGGGCTGGATGCACAATCGGGTGCGGATGATCGCGGCCAGTTTCCTCATCAAGCATCTGCTGATCGACTGGCGCCATGGCGCGCGCTGGTTCTGGGACACGCTGGTCGATGCGGATTATGCCAATAACAGCGTCAACTGGCAGTGGGTGGCGGGCAGCGGCGTCGACGCCAATCTCTTCACCCGGATCATGGCGCCGCTGACCCAGTCGGACAAATTCGATGCCGCCGATTATATCCGCCAATGGGTGCCGGAACTGGCGGATCTGGACGATCGCGTCATCCATGATCCGGATTTTCATGGGGTTAGGCCATCATCCTATCCCGAAAAGCGGATCGGCCATCGCGAGGGGCGTGAGCGTGCGCTGGCGGCCTATCGCCAGATGAAGGGGTGATTGCGGCGACGCGCGGCATGGGGCAGAAAGAGGCCCGATGAATGCAGTCGACCCCCGTCGCGGCAAGGCCGCATTGTCGATCCGGCGACCGCCGGCAGAGCGGACGCCGGGATGGCGGGCGCGCCTGTTCGCGCCGCTTTTTCATCGCATGCTCGATCGCATCGACCAGGGACTGGAGCAGGGTTCGCTGGATGCGACTTTGCCGGACGGCACGCGCCGGCTATTGGGCGGACGGGCGCCGGGGTTCGACTGTGTTGTGGACCTGGTCGACTGGCGCGCCTTGGTGCGGCTGGCGATGGGTGGCTCGGCGGGCTGGTATCGCGCCTGGACGGCGGGTGAGTGGCGCAGTGCCGATCCGGTTCCGCTGTTCGCGCTGTTCATGGCTAACGCCGTATCGCTGGGGCGCGTTGCTCGGCCCCATGGACCGGCCCGTTGGGCAGGACGATTGCTGCACTGGGCGCGGCGGAACAACCGTAACGGCTCGCGCCGGAACATCGCCTTCCATTATGATCTGGGCAATGATTTCTACGGCCTGTGGCTGGACAGGAACATGCATTATTCCAGTGCCTTGTTCCTCAGTCCTGAGGATCGGATCGAAAGCCTGGAACGGGCGCAGCAGCGCAAGGTGGATGCCCTGCTGGAACGGCTGGACCTGCGCGACGGACAGGCACTGCTGGAAATCGGATGCGGCTGGGGCGGCCTCGCCGAACAGGCGATGGAGCGCTGCGCCGTCCGATATGACGGGCTGACCCTGTCGGTCGAGCAGGCTGATTATGCGCGCGATCGGCTGGGGTCCGGCGCGCAAATCGACCTGACCGACTATCGCGACGCACAGGGGCAATATGAGGCCATCGCCAGTGTGGAAATGGTGGAGGCGGTCGGCCAGCATTATTGGCCCGACTATCTGGATGCGGTCGCACGCCTGCTGAAGCCCGGTGGGCGCGCCGCGATCCAATATATTTTGATCGATGATGCGATCTTCGATCATTATGCGCGCGGCGCCGATTTCATCCAGACCTACATCTTCCCCGGCGGAATGCTGATATCCGAAAGTCGTTTTCGGGCCTTGGCGCGGGAACGTGGGCTGGAATGGCGCGACGTGCGCCACTTTGGCGACCATTATGCCGAAACGCTGCGCCGCTGGCGCGAGCGGTTCGATCGGGCGATCGACGAAGGACGATTACCGGCCAGTTTCGACCAGCATTTCGTCGGCTTGTGGCGCTATTATCTGATGTATTGCGAAGGCGGTTTCCGGGGCGGCACCATCGATGTCGCCCAGGTCACGCTGGTGAAGCCGGCCGCTTAACCCTCGACGCGCAGGCGGTGGCCGTTCGGGGCATCGCTCAGCACCAGATCATGGATCGCCTTGGCGACCGTCTCCGGCCCCTTTAGAGTTGCGGGATCCTCGCCGGGGAAGGCGCGCGCGCGCATCGCGGTGCGGGTGGCGCCGGGATCGACGATATGGGTGCGGATGGCGGAGATGTTCTTCATCTCCTCGCCATAGGCGCCGACCAGCGTTTCGAGCGCGGCCTTGGACGCGCCATAGGCACCCCAATAGGCACGCGGCGTGGCACCGACCGAGGATGTCAGCGCGATCACCCGCGCATCGACGCTCGCCCGCAGCATCGCATCGAAGGCGGCGATCAGCGCCTGGGGCGCAGCGATGTTGAGCATCAGCAGCCGGGCAAATTCCTTGGCATCGATCGCCGGAACCGATGCCAGCGACCCGAGCGTCGCGGCGTTGAGGACGAGGATGTCGAGTGCCTTCCAGCGACCCGAAATAGCCTGGGCCAGGCGGCCGATGCTTTCGCCGTCGATCAGGTCGAGCGGTGCGATGGTGGCGCTGCCGCCGGCCTGATGAATGCGATCTTCCACCTCTTCCAGTCCGCCGCTGGTGCGCGCGGTCAGGATCACATGGGCGCCGGCTGCGGCCAGTGCCTCTGCCGTCGCGGCGCCGATGCCTCGGCTGGCGCCGGTGACGAGCGCAAGTTTTCCGAACAGCGGCAAGGTATCAGACATCGGCTCTCCGTTCGCCCCGACCGATGCCGGGTGTCGTCGTGGGAAAAGGAAAGGGCGGGGTCGTGCGACCCCGCCCGGTCGGGCCTTGCCCGTGGGTCAGGAGACCCGTTCTGCCAGCAGCTCGAACTGGTTTTCGACCACGGCTTCATCCTGGTCGGTGAGCTTGGTCGGATAGTCGCCAGTGAAACAGGCGTCGCAATATTGCGGACGGATGTCGGCGCGCTTCGCCTCGCCCAGCGCCTTGTACAGGCCGTCAATCGAGATGAAGGCCAGGCTGTCGGCGTGGATGAAGTCCTGCATGCCGCCAATGTCCAGCTTGTGCGCCAGCAGCTTGGTGCGCTCGGGCGTATCGACGCCATAGAAGCAGCTATGCTTGGTCGGCGGCGATGCGATGCGCATATGCACTTCGGCGGCGCCCGCTTCGCGCATCATCTGCACGATCTTCAGCGAGGTGGTGCCGCGCACGATCGAGTCGTCGATCAGCACGATGCGCTTGCCCTGGATGAGGGCACGGTTGGCATTATGCTTCAGCTTGACGCCCAGGTGGCGGACCTTGTCGCCCGGCTGGATGAAGGTGCGGCCGATATAGTGCGACCGGATGATGCCCAGTTCGAACGGGATGCCCGATTCCTGCGCATAGCCGATGGCGGCCGGCACACCGCTGTCGGGCACCGGGATGACATAGTCGGCCTCGACCGGATTTTCGATCGCCAGCTGCGCGCCGATCGCCTTGCGGACCGAATAGACGCTGGAATTGTCGATGATCGAATCAGGGCGGCTGAAATAGACATGCTCGAAGATGCAGGGACGCGGATGCACTTCGCCGAACGGGCGGATCGAGCGCATTTCGCCATCCTTGGTGACGATCACCAGTTCGCCCGGATCGATCGAGCGGACATAGTCTGCGCCGACGACGTCCAGCGCGACGGTTTCCGAAGCGAAGATGGTCGAATCGCCCAGCTTGCCCATTACCAGCGGGCGGATGCCGAGCGGATCGCGGCAGGCGATCATGCCCTCGGGGGTCATCACGATCAGCGAATAGGCGCCTTCGATCTGCTTGAGCGCATCGATGAACTTGTCGAGCAGGGTGCGATAATTGGACGTCGCGACCAGATGGATGATGACTTCGGTGTCCGAGGTCGACTGGAAAATGGAGCCGCGGCGGATGAGTTCGCGGCGGACCTTCATCGCGTTGGAGATATTGCCGTTATGGGCAACCGCGAAACCGCCGGAATTGAGTTCGGCATAGAGCGGCTGGACGTTTCGCAGCGAGGTTTCGCCGGTGGTCGAGTAACGGACATGGCCACAGGCCGTGTCGCCGGGAAGGCCCCGAATCACCTCGTCGCGGTCGAAATTGCCGGCGACATGGCCCATGGCGCGATGGGTATGGAAATCATGCCCGTCCCAGCTGGTGATGCCTGCCGCTTCCTGGCCGCGATGCTGCAGGGCGTGAAGGCCGAGCGCTACCATCGCGGACGCGGTTTCTGCGCCAGATACGCCAAAAATGCCGCATTCTTCGCGCAACTTGTCGTCGTCGAAAGGATTCGTCGTAATCATGGGTGTGAGCGGGTCCATTGCCGTTCCTGACCACCCCTCTGGGGCGACCTTTCGCGCGCATATAGTCCTTCCCGGTCGATTTGTCGCCTGCCTGTAACAAAAAAGCGTGGCCAATCGTGGCAACGCTGCGTTTTGCTGGCTTTTCCATGGGCTAAACGGCCACTGGCGTTGGCGTTCGGGTGTCGCTAAGAAACCTGTACTCATGCACCGTTTTGCCAATCCCGCCCGCTTCCTGAAGATCGCCCGTCCGATGACGGGCTGGCTGTTCTGGCCCGGCCTCGTGCTGCTGCTGGGCGGCTGCGCTTCGGGTCTGTTCCTGACGCCGGCGGATTATCTGCAGGGCGATACGGTGCGCATACTCTATATACATGTGCCGGCCGCGTGGCTCGGCATGGCGGGCTGGACCGGCATCGCCGTGTCCGGCCTGATGCAACTGGTCTGGCGCCATCCGCTGGCTGCCGTAGCCGGCCGCGCGATCGCGGCACCGGGCGCGCTGTTCACCGCCATCTGCCTGATGACCGGTTCGATCTGGGGGCGGCCGACCTGGGGCACCTGGTGGGAATGGGACGGGCGCATGACGTCGATGCTGGTGCTGCTCTTTCTCTATCTCGGCTATATTGCCCTGGCCAACGCATCGGCGCGGCAGGGGCAGGGCGGCGTCAGCCCGGTGACCGCGATCTTCGGCCTGGTCGGCGCGATCAACATCCCGATCATCAACCGTTCGGTGGTCTGGTGGAACAGCCTGCACCAGGGGCCGAGCATCACGATGCGCGGATCGAGCATTGACGGATCGATGCTCTGGCCGCTTGGCCTGACGCTGTTCGGTTTCACCTTGTTGTTCGCGGCGATCGTGCTGATGCGGATGCGGGCAATATTGGCGCAAAATAAGGTCGAGGCGCGAATGCAGCGCCTGACGAGAGGGTAGAGATGAACCAATGGGCTTTCGTGATCGCCGCCTATGCCGTGACGGCCGTAGGCACGGCGATCGTCACCATCGCCAGCTGGCGCGCGATGCGGGCTGCGGAACGTCAGGCCGAACGACTGTCTGATCGGACATGAAGGCCAAGCATCAACGGCTGATCCTGGCGCTCGCAGCGCTGGTGGCGATCATCGGCGCCGGGCTGCTCGCCGTATCAGCGCTGAAGGATGAAGCGGCCTATTTCTACGCGCCCAACGACGTGAAGACCAAGGGCGTGGATCCCGGCAAGGCGATCCGTCTGGGCGGCATGGTGGTGAAGGGCAGCCTCAAGCGCGCGGCCGATGGCGTGACGATCAATTTCGACGTGACCGACGGCAAGGCGACCGTGCCGGCGACCTTCAGCGGTATCGCGCCCGACCTGTTCAAGGAAGGCAGCGGCGTGGTCGCGGAGGGCGCTTTTGATCGGCAGGGGCGGTTCGTCGCCACCAATTTGCTGGCCAAGCATGACGAGCGTTACATGCCGCGCGAACTGGACGGCATGACCTATAATGAAACCACGTATGAGATGAAGGCCGCGCCATGATCGCCGAAGCCGGTCTCGCCGCCCTGTGGTTTGCCGCCGTCCTCGCGCTGCTCCAGCTGTTTCTGGTCGGCATGGGGCTGGCGGGCGGCAAGGGCGAGGTGCTGGGCGCCGTCCGTCCTGTCGCTGTTTTGCAGGGTGTGCTGACGGCCGCCGCCTTTGTCGCGTTGATCAGCCTGTTCCTGCGGTCCGACATGTCGGTGCTGCTGGTGGCGACCAACAGCCATTCGGCCAAGCCCTGGCTCTACAAGTTCGCTGGAACCTGGGGCAATCATGAAGGGTCGATGCTGCTCTGGGTGACGGTGATGGGCGTCGCCGGCGCGGCCGTGGCGCTGTTCGAGCGGGCGTTGAAGCGCGATGCGCATATGGCGACGCTGGGGGCGCAGGCGGCAATCAGCCTGGGCTTCTACGCTTTCCTGCTCTTCTCCTCCAATCCCTTCGCCCGCATTTCCCCGGCACCGGCGGACGGGCAGGGGCTCAACCCGCTGCTGCAGGATCCCGGCCTCGCCTTCCATCCGCCGACGCTCTATCTTGGCTATGTCGGTCTGTCGGTCGCCTTCTCCTTCGCGGTCGGGGCCTTGCTGACGCGGCAGGTGGATGCGGCCTTTGCTCGCGCCATGCGCCCCTGGGTGCTGGCCGCCTGGGTCATGCTGACACTCGGCATCACGGCGGGCAGCTATTGGGCCTATTATGAGCTGGGCTGGGGCGGCTGGTGGTTCTGGGATCCGGTCGAAAATGCGTCGCTGATGCCCTGGCTGGCGGCGACCGCACTGCTGCACAGCGTGACCGTGCTGGCGACCCGCGACGCGCTGCGTGCCTGGACGGTGATGCTGGCCGTCGTCGCCTTCTCCATGTCGATGGTCGGCACCTTCCTGGTCCGGTCGGGCATATTGACCAGCGTCCATGCCTTCGCCGTCGATCCGGAGCGGGGCAGCTTCATCCTGGCCTTGCTGGCACTCTATATCGGCGGCGCTTTAGCCCTGTTCGGCTGGCGGATTGGCACGGTGCGCGAGGGCGCGCCGTTCGAACTGGTAAGCCGCGAAACCTTCCTGGTGGTCAACAACCTGTTGCTTTCGGTGATCCTCGGGCTGGTGCTGATCGGCACGCTTTACCCGCTGATGACCGAAGCATTCGGGCACAAGGTGTCGGTCGGCGCGCCCTATTTCGATCGCATTGCCGGGCCGATCGCGCTCATCCTGCTGATCGTCATGGCGGCAGGGCCGCTCACCCGCTGGCGCCGGGATCAGGCGCGCGCCGTGGCCGGGCGCATGCTTGTTCCGGCTGCGGTCGCACTGGCGGCCGTGGTGCTGGTCGGCGCGCTCGCCTGGGGGCGGATCGGGCTGTTGCCCTATTGCGGGCTGGTAGTGGCACTGGCCGTCGGCGTGGGATCGCTCGCGCCGCTGTGGAAGCGCAACCTGCGCCGCACGCCGCTCTTCACCTATGGCATGGTGATCGCCCATCTGGGCTGTGCCGTCAGCCTGGCCGGCATGGCCTGCGATTCGGCGTTCACGGTCGAGAAGCTGGTGGCCGTCCGACCGGGCGACAGCATCGAGACGGCCGGCTGGACGCTGCGCTTCCAGCGCATCCTGCCGCTTGCTGGCGACAATTGGACGGCGCTGCAGGCGGACGTCATTGCGGAGCGGAGCGGCCGGGCGGTGGTGATCCATCCGCAGTCACGCTTCTTCGCCTCGCCGCCGACGACCACGACCGAGGCGGCCCTGCTGACCCGGTGGAATGGCCAGCTCTATGTCGTGCTGGGGCAGGAAGCCGATGCCGGCCGCTGGCAGATGCGGATCTGGTGGAAGCCGTTCGTGACGTTGATCTGGCTGGGCGGCATCATGATCGCGCTGGGCGGCCTGCTGGCGCTGGTCGGGCGAGAGCGGCGCGGCTGGCTAATGAAATGGCGCGCACGGAGGGCAATGGCATGAGGAAGCTGCTGATCTGGCTACCGCTTGTCCTGTTCCTCGGCTTCTTCGCGCTGTTCGCAAGCGGCCTGTTCAAGCCGGATGACCGCGTCATCACCTCCAAGCTGATTGGCCAGGCTTTGCCGGCCTTCACCCTGCCGGCTGCTGCCAGCGATCGTCCCGCGCTCGCCAGCACGCAGTTGGCGGATGGCAAGCCGCGTCTGCTCAACATCTTTGCCAGCTGGTGCATTCCCTGCGCGGCGGAGGCGCCGCAACTGATGGCGCTCAAGCAGGCCGGGGTGGAGATCGATGCGATCGCGATCCGTGATGCCCGGCCCGATGTCGACGCCTTCCTGGCGCGCAACGGCAATCCCTATAGCCGGATCGGCCTGGATGCGCGCAGTGGCGTGCAGATCGCACTGGGCTCGTCCGGCGTGCCGGAAACCTTCGTGATCGATGGCAGGGGCAGGATTGCCTATCAGCATATTGGTGACATCCGCGCCGATGACGTGCCGATGCTGCTGCAACGGCTGAAGGACGCGCAATGAAGGCGTTGATTTCTATTCTCCTGCTTTTGCTGGCGGCGCCAGTTCAGGCGCAGATCGCCCTGCCGCCGGCGCCCTATGCCGATCGGCAGCTTGATGACCCGGCGCTGGAGCGCAAGGCGAAGGCGCTGATGGAAACCATCCGCTGCCTTACCTGCCAGAGCCAGTCGATCGCCGATTCGAACGCCAGCATGGCGGGCGACATGCGCTCGGAGATACGCGAGCGGATCAGGGCGGGGGAAGAGCCGGAGCATATCAGGCGCTGGCTGATCGAGCGCTATGGCGACTGGGTGAGCTATGAGCCCACGGCCGCGCCGATCCTCTGGCCGCTATGGGCGGCGCCGATCGTGTTGCTTGCATTGGGGTTGCTGTTGATGCGCGGACGGATCAAGCGGAGGTCACGGACATGACGGGCTGGATCATCGCTTTCGGCATCGCCATCCTGGCCATGGCGGCGCTCTGCTTCATCGGGCGTATCCCGCGCGTGACGCGGGAGATTGTTGCAGCGGCTTTGCTGGTCGGCCTCGCGGGCTATGCCTGGCAGGGGCATCCCGGCCTTGCCGGCGCGCCGCGACAGGTCGCGGCCGAGAAGGAAGCGCAGTTCGACGAGAAGCTGGCGGAGCGACGCCGCAGCCTGGCGGAGCGCTATGGCCCGGCCGGCCAATGGCTGATTATGTCGGATTCCTACGGGCGGCGCGGCCTGACCAAGGAGGCGGCCAATATCCTGCTCTCCGGCCTCAAGCAGACGCCGGAAGACGCCAATTTGTGGCTCGGCATGGGGAATGCGCTGGTTGCGCATGCCGATGGCGTGGTCGCGCCGGCGGCCGACTATGCCTATCGGCAGGCGTTGCGGCTGGACCCGGAAGGGCCGGCGCCGCGCTATTTCTATGGCCTTGCCCTCGCCCAGGCCGGGCAGTTGGACGCGGCGCGCAAGCAATGGTTGCCGCTGGCGCAATCGGCGCCCGAAGGCAGCAAGATCAAGGCGGAACTGCAGGCCAATATCGCGCGTATCGATGCCATGTTGGCGATGGATGCGGCTTCGCGATGATCCGCATCGGGGCGATCATTGCGTGAACCCTGTGCCCATGGTAGGGGCCGGCGGTTTGCTGGGCTCCGTCCTTGGAATGAGAATTGCCCTGGCAAGGGTTGCGACATGATATTGATGATCGAGCATTTCCTTCATGGCTGATGACAGCGCGGTCGCCGTCCCCGAAGACGGCGAGCAGGATGGGCATGGCCATGCCCGCCAGAAAGCCACGGCCAAGCTGGTCGTCGGCGCGATCGGTATCGTCTTCGGCGATATCGGCACCAGCCCGCTCTACGCCTTCCGCGAAACTTTTGCGGGGCACCATCATCTTGACCTTGATCCCGACCATATATTGGGCGTCATCAGCCTGATGTTCTGGTCGATGATGCTGGTCGTGACGCTCAAATATGTCAGCATCATCATGCGCGCCGACAATAAGGGCGAGGGTGGCAGCCTGGCGCTGCTGGCGCTGATCAACGGCCAGACCAAGACGCAGCGCTGGTCGCGTGGCATCGTGCTGCTGGGCGTGTTCGCGACGGCTCTCTTCTACGGCGATTCGATGATCACGCCGGCGGTTTCCGTGCTGTCGGCGGTGGAAGGCCTGGCGGTCTATAATGCCAATCTGGCGCCGGCGATCCTGCCGGTTGCGGTGCTGATCCTGCTCGGCCTGTTCTGGATCCAGGGCCTAGGGACCAACAAGGTTGCGACCCTGTTCGGGCCGATCATGCTGATATATTTCGTGACGATCGCGTCGCTTGGCGTGCTCAGCATCGTCAAGACGCCGGGCATTCTCTACGCCTTCAATCCCTATTGGGCGGTGATGTTCTTTGCCACCGATCCGCTGCCCGCCTTCCTGGCACTGGGCTCGGTCGTGCTGGCGGTGACGGGCGCCGAAGCGCTCTATGCCGATATGGGCCATTTCGGCCGCAGCCCGATCCGTGTGTCCTGGCTGATCTTCGTGCTGCCGGCGCTGATGCTCAATTATATGGGGCAGGGCGCGCTGCTCTTCCGTGAGGGCGCTGCGGCGCTCCACAGTCCCTTCTACAATCTCGCGCCGCAATGGATGCAGTTGCCGCTGATCGGCCTTGCCACGCTGGCGGCGATCATCGCCTCGCAGGCGGTGATATCCGGCGCTTTCTCGGTCACGCAGCAGGCGATCCAGCTCGGCTTCATGCCGCGTCTGCGGATCGAGCATACCAGCGCCTCGACGGCCGGCCAGATCTACATTCCCCTGATCAACTGGGGGTTGATGGTCATGGTCATCCTGCTGGTGCTGGTGTTTAAGACATCGTCCAACCTGACCGCGGCCTACGGCATTGCCGTCACCGGTGCGATGTTCATCGACAATGTGCTGCTGACCGTGGTGCTTTACCGCCTATGGCACTGGAAATGGTATTATGCCGCGCCGCTGCTTGCCGTCTTCTACCTGGTCGATGGTGCCTATCTGGCGGCCAATTTGACCAAGGTGCCCGACGGGGGCTGGTTCCCGCTGCTGATCGGCTTCGTCGTCTTCACCTTGCTGACCACCTGGTCGCGCGGGCGCCGGCTGGTGCAGGAACGGCTGCGCGAGGCAGCGATGCCGATCCCGGTATTCGTGGCCTCGGCCGCCAACAGCGCGGTGCGCGTGCCGGGCACCGCTGTCTTCATGACCTCGACGCCCGATGGCGTGCCGCATGCGCTGCTGCATAATCTCAAGCACAACAAGGTGCTGCACGAGCGGGTGATCCTGTTGACGGTCAAGATCAAGGATGTGCCCGTGGTCGAGGATGACGGCCGGTGCAAGCTGGAGGATCTGGGGCGCGGCTTCTTCCGTCTGGTGCTGCAATATGGCTTCATGCAGGAGCCGGATGTTCCGGCCGCGCTCAAGAATGTGACCGGCTGCGGCCAGGCGTTCAAGATGATGGACACCAGCTTCTTCCTGGCGCGTCAGACTTTGTTGCCGTCAGCAAATCCCGGCATGCCGCTGTGGCGCGAGAAGATCTTCGCCTGGATGCTCCGCAACGCGGAAAGCGCGATGGAGTTCTTCCGCCTGCCGACCAATCGCGTGGTCGAACTGGGCAGCCAGGTCGAGATTTGATCGGCCTCTAGAAGAGCCGCATCTGCGCGCCTTCGGGCGGCCGGAACAGGTCGGTGCGGACGCTGATCCGCGCCTGCCCCAGATTGGCCTTGCGCCGTGCCTTGATGAAGCGGGTGCGGGTCAGGTCGGCCCAGACGCCCTGGCCGCGCATCCGGCTGCCGAAATCGGGATCATTGTCGCGGCCGCCGCGAATGTCGCGGATCATCGCCATCACCTTGGCGGCCCGATCGGGATAATGGGTTTCCAGCCAGGCGCGGAACAGTGACGCGACCTCATGCGGCAGGCGGACGAGGATGTAGTTGACGTCCTGCGCGCCGGCCATGGCAAGCCGCGCCACCACCTGTTCGATCTCATGATCGTTGATCGCCGGGATGATCGGCGACATGTTGGCCGATACCGGCACGCCGGCTTCGGCCAGGCGAGCAATCGCGGCGATCCGTCGTTCGGGATGGGGTGCGCGCGGCTCCAGCGTGCGCGCGACCTTGGGATCGAGCGAGGTTACCGAAATCATCACCGCGACCAGATTGTCGCGCGCCAGATCGGCCAGCAGGTCGATGTCGCGCAGGATGCGGTCGGACTTGGTGGTGATGAACACCGGATGGCGGCATTCCACTATCACCTCCAGCAATTGGCGGGTGATCCCCCAATCCTTCTCGATCGGCTGATAGGGGTCGGTATTCGTGCCCATGGCGATCGGTGAGACGCTGTAATTGCCGCGTGCCAGTTCCTTGCGCAGCAACGCCGCCGCATCGGGCTTGGCGAAAAGCCGCGTCTCGAAATCCAGGCCTGGCGACAGGTCATGATAGGCGTGGGTCGGCCGGGCAAAGCAATAGATGCAGCCATGTTCACATCCGGCATAGGCATTGATCGACTGGGAGAAGGCGATGTCGGGCGACGCGTTGCGCGAGATGATCGTGCGCGGCGTGATCAGCGACACGCTGGAGCGCAGTTTCTGCGCTGGGCCGTCGATAGCCTCTACCGCGTCGAGCCAGTCGCCGTCCGCCTCGCGCGCGGCCAGGTTGAACCGGCTGCTTGCCTGGTTGTGCGTTGCGCCGCGTCCGGGAATGATTGCCATGTTGAAATAAGAACATATCAGGAACTTATTGACAAGGTCGCTTCCGACGCGTCATGGCTGCGCCCTTGAAAGCAGGGGGAAATATCATGCGTGCCCGGTGGCTTGTTCCGGTTCTGATGATGATGGCAGGTGCGGCCGATGCCGCGACGCCGACGACGGATTGTGCGGCCAATATGGTCTGTGCGAGCCGCCCACAGTCGGTGGTCGATGCGTTGCAGGCGGCAGGTTACAAGGCGGCGCTGACCAAGAGCAAGTCGACCGGCAATCCGATGATCGAGAGCGCTGCCAGTGGCTATAATTTCACCATCTATTTCTATGGCTGCGAAGAAATGAAGGACTGCAACTCGTTGCAGTTTGGTATCAATTTCGCGGATGATGGCGGCAACACGGTCGAACTGGCGAACAAGTGGAACCAGTCCAAGCGCTTCATCCAGATGTCGCTGGCCGACGACAAGACGCTGGACGTGTCCTATGACGTCAGCACGATCGGCGGTCTCAATCAGGAGAATTTTGCCGATGTGGTCGACTGGTGGTCAGTGATGCTCGGCGAACTCAGCAAATTCTTCAAGGAGAACCCGGCGCCCACGCTCAAGAAGTGAGGGCGTTTAGCGCTCGGTGAGGCGCGGCATCAGCTCGACGAAATTGCAGGGGCGGAACCGGCTGTCGAGCTGGCTGGCGAGAATGCCGTCCCAGGCGTCGCGGACCGCGCCGGTCGAACCGGGCAGCGCGAAGATATAGGTGCCGCGCGCGACGCAGGCGGTGGCGCGAGACTGGATGGTCGAGGTGCCGATCGACTGATAGCTGAGCCACCGAAACAGTTCGCCGAAACCGGGAATTTCCTTGTCCTGCACCTGGGCCAGTGCCTCGGGCGTGACATCCCGGCCGGTGACGCCGGTGCCACCGGTGGTCAGGATCACATCGACCTGCGGATCGTCGATCCAGGCGTGAAGGCGCGCGACGATGGCGCTGCGATCATCGGTGACGATCAGCCGGTCGGCCAGGACATGGCCCGCGCCGGTCAGGCGCTCGACCAGCGTATCGCCGGACCGGTCATCGGCCAGGGTGCGGGTGTCGGAAACGGTCAGGACGGCGATGCGGACGGGCAGGAAGGTCCGGCCCTCGTCGATCGGCATCAGTCCGATCCGCCGGCGAGCATCGCCCGGCCATCGGCCTTGCTGAGACGCACCAGCTTGACGCCCTTGGCATTGGGGAAGGTCGGCCACATGCCCTGTGCCATGCCGGTCAGGCAATCGGCCTCGCCCTTCGCCTGGATCTGGTACATCCAGTAGTTGCGCATGACGATGTTCACATAGGCGCGGGTTTCATAATAGGGCAGGGACTCGATGAACAGCAGCGGATCGCCCTTGTCCTTCACCTCGCTGTTCCAGCGTTCGACCGGCAGCGGGCCGGCATTATAGGCGGCCATCACCTTGGGCAGCAGGCCGCCGGTCGCGCTCATGTCGCGGAGCGATTCCAGATAGCGCTGGCCATATTCCATGTTGGTGGACGGCACGAACAATTGCGATGCGTTGGACAGGCCGACATCGCCGGCGGTTCCGGGGCGGACCTGCATCAGGCCGCGGGCGCCGGCGCTGGAGACGACGTCCGAACGGAAGCCGGATTCCTGTAGCGTATGGGCGTAGATCAGCGAGGGGTCGACGCGCCAGCCGCCGTCGGGTCGCCAAGCGGGAGCCGGGAAGCGGGCGAAGCTGTCGGGCTGTTTGCCGGCCGGGCCATTATGGGCGAGCCAGAGCTGGGTTGCGGGCAGGTTGAGCGCGCTGGCGAGCCGCAGCAGCGCATCATATTGGGCGGTGCCGCCCAGCTTTGCCTGATAGCGCAAAATCTCGTCGGCGCGGCCATTCTCGCCAATATCGGCCAGCGCGATCGCGCTGCGGACATTGGGGCTGTCCTTGAGCTGGCGCCAGTCATTGTCGCTGAAACGCGCGTTCATCGTCGCGCCGCCCAGCGGCATGCCCAGGCTCTCGCGGGCGAGCAGGCCATAGAATGTCTCGTCGGATCGCGCCGCGAGCTTCAGCATATTCTCGACCTTCTCGGCCTCGCCGCAGACCATATAGGCGCGCGATGCCCAATAGGCGCCGGCCGCGCGCATGTCGGCGTCGCCCGCCAGTGCGGCGACATTGGCGAAGGCCGGGGCGGCAGCGCGGCAATCATTCTGGCGCCAGGCGGCCAGGCCAGTGGTCCAGTGTGCCTGCACGGTCCAGTCGCCGCCGGTACGAGTTTCGAGCGCACGCGCAGCCATGCGGCGCGCGTTGAGATCGTCGCTTTCGATATAATAGGCCCAGGCGACACGCTGGCGCACCTCGGTCAGGCCTTCGGGTGTCAGCCCCGCTTCGCCGGCGGAAAGCAGCCCTTCCGCGCCGGCCGGATCGTCATTCTTGATGAAGGTCAGGATCTGGGCCGACAGGCTCTGGGCCAGAACGTCCGTCTTGCTGCCGCTGACATATTGGCGGCGCGGGGCGGAGCCGAGCCATACCAGCTTCTGCACCTGCGGCAGATCGGGCAGGATGGTCGCGCCGCGCTTCTGGGCCAGGCGGGAAAGCTGGTCGGCCTTGGGCAGCCAGGCTGCCTTGTTGACGAGGTCGAGCAGGTCGAACAGCTCGACGCGCGGCGACCCCTTGGCAAGATAAAGTTCCGACAGGGCGAGCGGGCGGACCGCATCCTGTGGATCGAGCGTCAGGATCATCGCCTTGGCATCAGACCATTTCTGGTCACGTAGGGCGGCGAAGATGGCATTGTAACGCGCCTTGTCGCCATCGGACAGCTGCAGCGGCGTGCCGGCGGTGGAACTGGTCGGCAAGGTGGGGAGGGTTTCGGCCGCCTTGGCGCCGGCCGGGATCGCCAGCGCCGCGCTCATGCTGAGCAGGGCAAGGCTGGAAATACGGGTTGCAACGCGAATCACGGGCGATCTTCCTCAATCAGGCTTTGCAGGGCGCGCCAGCATTCCGCCTTGGCCGCGGGCTGGCTGAGCAGCAGGCGCGGATGGAATGTGGCAATGGCGGGCACAGTGCCGCCTTCATGGTTAAAGGGGCGTAAACCGGCGGGCCGGTCGGCGCCATCGGTCGGAAGCAGCGCACGGGCCGTCCGATCGCCCAGCAGGAGCAGGCGGCGCGGCGCAGCGAGATGGACATGGAGCCTGATGCGATCGGCGACATGCGCCAGATCGCTTGCTTCCACCATGCCGCCGGCGGGGCGGACGGTGAACAGTGAGGCCAGGCAGATATCGTCACGGCGCAGGCCGATGGCCCGCATCATGGCATCGAACAGAGCGCCCACGCGATCGGCGAACAAATGGCCCGCGCCGGCATCTGCCATGTCAGGCATGTCAGTGATGACCATCAGCGATGCTTCGGCCGGGCCGGTCGGCAGGATCGGGGTGCCGGGCCATTTGCGTTCGGGCTGGGCCGAATCACCGGCAAGCCATTCGAGATAGGCGTCGAGCGTCTTGGGTTTTTCGGGCGGCGGCGGAGCAAAGGCCTTCGCAGCCTGCTCGGCCAGCTGGGCGCGCGTCGGCTGCGGCCGCAACCAGTTGACTGGTGCTTCCGCTACGGCGCCGTCCACCCCCGCCAGCGACCACCACGCCAGATAGGCGTCAGGCGCTGCGGCTCCAAAGTCCCGCTCTAATCCCCGCATCACGATGCCCTTGGGCCAGAGGTTGACGCGAGGGTCAAGAATCTTCATCGCGTGGAATGTCAAAACGTTGGAGTAATAAGGCGACCGGATGGCCGGACATGTGCTGGCGGGCGCCTTTATGGAGGGATTATGAGCGAACGGGATTCGATGCCCTATGACATCGTCATCGTCGGTGGGGGACCGGCTGGCCTGTCTGCAGCGATCCGGCTGAAGCAATTGGCCAATGCCGCCGGGCAGGAACTGGCCGTCTGCGTGCTGGAAAAGGGGTCGGAAATCGGCGCCCATATCCTGTCGGGCGCGGTGGTCGATCCCAGGGCGCTGGATGAACTGATCCCCAACTGGAAGGAGCAGGGCTGCCCGATGGCCGATGTTCCGGTCACCGACAATCAGCATTGGGTGTTGTCCAAGGCGGGCAAGATGGCGATGCCGCACATCATGACGCCGGGCTGGATGCACAACAAGGGTACCTATACCGGATCGCTGGGCAATCTGTGCCGCTGGTTGGCCGAGCAGGCCGAGGGGCTGGGCGTCGAAATCTTCCCCGGCTTCGCCGCCGCCGAAATCCTCTATAATGAGGATGGCAGCGTGAAGGGCGTCGCGACCGGCGACATGGGCATTGCCCGTGATGGCGAGCGCAAGGCGGACTATCAGCCGGGCCTGGAACTGCACGCCAAATATACTTTCTTTGCGGAGGGCGCGCGCGGCCACCTGACCAAGATCCTCAAGCGCCAGTTCGACCTGGAGGCCGATTGCGAGCCGCAGGTCTATGGCCTGGGGATGAAGGAATTGTGGGACATCGATCCCGCCAAGCATCAGCCGGGCCTTGTCATCCATACGCAGGGATGGCCGCTAACTGACGCATATGGCGGCGGTTTTCTCTACCATCAGGCCAATGGTCAGGTTGCGCTCGGCTTCGTCGTGGGCCTGGGCTATCGCAACCCGCACCTCTATCCGTTCGAGGAATTCCAACGCTGGAAGCAGCATCCGGAAATCCGCAAGTTCCTGGAGGGTGGCCGGCGCGTTTCCTACGGCGCGCGCGCGATCAACGAGGGCGGCTGGCAGTCGATCCCCAAGCTGGTCTTCCCTGGTGGCGCGCTGATCGGTTGCTCGGCCGGCTTCGTCAACGTGCCGCGCATCAAGGGCAGCCATACCGCCATGAAGTCGGGCATGCTGGCCGCCGAGGCCGCGTTCGAGGCGATCCAGGACGAGCGCGCGCGCGACGTGCTGCACGATTATGAGGATCGGCTGCGTTCCAGCTGGATCGCGGATGAACTGAAACTGGTGAAGAATGCCGAGCCGCTGCTGGCCAAGTTCGGCAACACCATCGGCACGCTGCTGGCGGGCATCGACATGTGGATGCGCACGCTCAAGATCGGCCTGCCCTTCACCATGAAGCACAAGCCCGATTGCGAGAAATTGTGGCGCAAGGACCAGTGCGAGAAGATCGCCTATCCCAAGCCCGATGGCGTGATCAGCTTCGACCGTCTTTCCTCGGTGTTCCTGTCGAACACCAATCATGAGGAGGACCAGCCGGTCCATCTGCAGTTGAAGGATCCGTCGGTCCCGATTTCCTACAATCTGCCCCTTTATGACGAGCCGGCTCAGCGTTATTGTCCTGCCGGTGTCTATGAAGTGGTCGGTCTGGAAGAAGGGGAGCCTCGCTTCCAGATCAACGCGCAGAATTGCGTCCACTGCAAGACATGCGACATCAAGGACCCGACCCAGAATATCAACTGGGTCGTGCCCGAGGGCGGTGGAGGACCGAATTATCCGAACATGTAAGGGCCTGATTCCAGGACTGTTGCTGATGCTGCCGGTCGCGGCCAGCGCATCGGTTGATCCCGATATGGCCTTGCATGCCTATGCCCGCGCGCGCCTTGCCGATGGTGAAGGCGCGCTGGGCGTTGCGGTCGACAGCTATCGTGTGGCCCTCGCCGGCGATCCGACCAGCCTCGCCATTGCCCGTCGTTCCTATGTTCAGGCATTGGAAAGCGGCGACATGCCGCTGGCGCTGCGATCGGCCGCGTTGCTGGATGAGGGCGGCATGCTGCCGCGCGACGGCACCTTGCTGCGGATTTGCGACGCATTGGGGCGCAAGGATTGGGCGGCGGCGCAGACCTTCACCGATCGCCTGGTGGAGGAAGGCAATTTCTCCTTCCTCGCCCCGGTCGTGCAGAGCTGGATATCGCTGGGCCAGCGCCGCTATGTGGCGCCCGTCATCGACGGTAAGGACAAGTTCGGGGCGCTAGGCGCCCGCTATCTCGACGAGCATCTGGCGTTGCAGGCCATGGCGCGGGGCGACAAGGAAGAGGCAATTGGTGCGATGCGCCGCGCCTTGGCCTTGCGCGTGACGGATGACGAAGCGCTGCGCCTGACCTTCGCCGCGCAACTGGCCGGGCGCCGGGCGAAGGCGGATGCCCTGGCTCTGCTGCCCGCCGATGAAGCGAGTTTCGCCAAGGCCCGTACGGACGTTGCCCGCGGCAAGGTGCCGGGAGCGATCGCCGCGCCCTTCACGCCCAAGCAGGGCTTTGCCCAATTGCTGGCCCGCCTCGCGGTCGACATCGCGTCCGACGAAACGGGCACGGCGCTGGGCATTCGTCTGGCGCGGATCGCGACCTTTGCCGATCCGGCCGCGGCCGAGCCGCATCTGGTGGCGGCGAAGCTGCTGGTGGCGGGCGATCTCGCCAATTATGCGGCGGTGGAAGCGCGCAAGGTGCCGGTGACTGGCTGGTACGGCGCGCTCGCCCAGGCGGAGTTGGTCGAGGCACTGGCGGCCTCGGGGGATCGCGACGGCGCGATCGCACTGGCGCAAAGCCTGGTATCGGCTCCTAATGCCGAGCCAGAACGCCTTGTAAGACTTGGACGATTGCTGGCGGATTCGGGAGATTTCGACGGCGCTGCGTCGGCTTTCCATCGTGCGCAGGCGGGCTATTCGGCCGACAGCCTGCCTTGGGCGCTGCTGTTGTTTGAAGGCAGTGCGCTTGAGCAGGGGAAGCGGTGGGACGAGGCTCGTGCGGTGTTGGAAAAGGCGGCCGTGATGGCCCCGAATGAACCGGTCATCCTCAATTATCTCGGCTATGCCCAGATCGAACGGCGGCAGAATGTCGATGTGGCGCTCGACCTGCTGAAAAAGGCGAGCGCGCTCAAGCCCCAGGATGCCTCGATCACGGACTCGCTTGGCTGGGCCAAGTTCGTGACCGGCGACGTCAAGGGTGCTGTCCCCGTGCTGGAACGCGCCGCGGCCGGGGCGCCCGGCGATGCCACGATCAACGAACATCTGGGCGATGCATTGTGGACCGCTGGTCGTCGCTACGAGGCGCGCTATGCCTGGCGCGCAGCGGCCGTCTTCGCGGAGGGGGATGTTGCCAATCGGCTTGACGCCAAGGCCCGCGAAGGGCTGAAACCCGAATATGCAGCGCCCTGAGATTGCATCGAAATCCTGTGAATATATCCGGACAACTAACTGAAACTGCTTATGCAAAGGTCAATCTGGCCTTGCATGTGCGAGAGCGCCGCGCGGATGGCTATCATGCGCTGGAAAGCCTGTTCGTTTTCGCCGAGGACGGGGACATTCTCCATGCCCGGCACCGCGATGACGGCGTCATCACGCTCGCCGTGGAAGGCCCTTGCGGCGCGGGCCTGAGCGGTGACGATGACAATCTGGTCATGCGCGCGGCGCGGCGCCTTCAGGCGGCCACAGGGGTAACGGTCGGCGCCGATATTCGGCTCGACAAGCGACTGCCGGTTGCATCCGGCATTGGTGGTGGCTCGGCGGACGCCGCCGCGACGCTGCGCTTGCTGACGCGTCTCTGGAACTTCGCGGTAGAAGATACTGTATTACAGCAATTATCCCTGTTGCTTGGCTCGGACGTGCCGGCCTGCTTGGCCAGTACCACGCAGTTGGTGCGCGGCCGTGGCGAACTGCTGGAGGCGCAGGCGCTGGATGATCTGTCGAGCCGGCCGATGCTGCTGGTCAATCCGCGGGTTGGCGTCTCGACGGCGTCGGTCTTTGCCGGTTGGGACAGGATCGACCGCGGCCCGCTCGATGCGCTGGATATTGATGGGCTCGCGCGCGCCGGCCGCAATGATCTGGAGGCGCCGGCCCGGCTGTTGGCGCCGGTGATCGGTGATGTGCTGCAGGCGTTGCAGGCGCAAGCTCCCCGACTGGTGCGCATGTCCGGATCGGGCGCGACCTGTTTCGCGCTGTTCGATGACGGGCAGGCAATGGCGCAGGCCGCAGCGGCCCTGCGCCGCGATCATCCGGATTGGTGGGTGATGGAAACGAGGATCAGGACATCATGAGCGAAGCCTTCACCACCATGCGCGAGGGCGATCTCGACCTGCTGATCATCGTCGATCATGCCTCGGCCCATGTCCCCGATGATATCGACCTGGGCATCGATCCGGCGCTGCTTCGCGAACATATTGCGATCGACATCGGCGTGGCGGAGGTCAGCCAGTTGCTCGCGGCGCAACTGAACTGCTCCGCGATCCTGGCCGGCATCTCCCGCCTGGTCATCGATCTCAACCGCGAAGAGGATGCACCCGGCCTGTTGCCGGTGATGAGTGACGGCCATGCCATTCCGGGTAATCGGGGCGCTGATCTGGCCGAACGGATGCGCCGCTTCCATCATCCCTATCATCAGCAGGTGGCGGCCATGCTTGACGGCATGACGTCACCCTTCATCCTGTCCGTGCATAGCTTCACACCGCGCCTGGCGAGCGATCCGGCGCAGCAGCGGCCCTGGGACATCGGCATTCTCTATAATCAGGATGATCGGGCGGCGCGGATCGCCATTCCGATGCTGGAGGCGGCGGGGCTGAATGTCGGCGACCAACTGCCCTATTCGGGGCAATTGCTCAATGCGACCATGAACCGCCATGCGGAAGCCAATGGCATCCCCTATCTGGGGATCGAGATGCGGCAGGATCTGGTTGGCGATGCTGCCGGGCAGCGCCGCTTTGCCGATCTGCTCGGGCCGATCGTGCTGGAATGCCGTAACCGGCTGAGTTGATGGTCGGGCCTGGCGCGCCGGGCCATAGAGGATGTCGAAAGGGGATATTCTGATGGGGCTGCGATTGTCTGGCGCACTGATGCTGGCGGGGCTGGCCCTGGCGGGATGTGACGGCAAGGGCGGCGGGAGCGGGGCGATCGCCGATGACGACAACTTGATCGACTGCGCGATCGGCAAGGGCGATTGGTCGCGAGAATGTGGCGTCGAACGCGAGCGCGGCCTGCTGACCCTGCGTCATCCCGACGGCGGGTTCCGGCGGCTAAGGATCGTGCAGGACGGGCGTGGCCTGGTTTCGGCCGATGGCGCCGAGGAGGCAAAGCTCACCATAATCGGCAAGGGGCTCATCGAAGTAACGATCGGTGCCGACCGGTATCGGCTGCCCGCTACCGTCGCAGCCAAGCCGAATTGATGGCGCCCGACCCGATATTGACGGCAGCAGCCATGCGCGCGGCCGAGCAGGCGGCGTTTGATGCTGGCGTCGATCCCTATGAACTGATGGAACGAGCCGGTGCGGCGGCGGCGCAGATCATCTGGCGTGCCGGGCATCGACGGGACGCGCTGGTCCTCTGTGGGCCTGGCAATAATGGCGGTGATGGCTTTGTTATTGCGCATATATTGTGCGAACTGGGTGTGCCGGTGCGGGTTGCCTCCCTGGGTGACAGTCGCACTGCATCCACCCTGCGGGCCAGGGCATTGTGGGACGGCCCGGTAGAGTCGCTGGCCGATGCCGCGCCGGCGGCACAACTGGTCGACGCGCTGTTCGGCACGGGGCTGACGCGCGGCCTGGATGCGGCGGTGGCGGAGCGGCTTGGCGAATTGGTGGCGTATGCCAATCACAGCTATGCGATCGATCTGCCCAGCGGGGTGGGGACGGATGACGGCCTGCTATTGTCGGCGGTGCCGAAGTTCGACGTGACGATCGCATTGGGCGCATTCAAGCCCGCGCATCTGTTGCAGCCAGCTGTCAGCCTCATGGGGAAGCTTGTGCGGGCAGACATCGGCCTCGCCATGCCGCACGACATGCATGTGCTTGCACCGCCGCGGCTTCGTGCGCCTGACGCCGTTGCGCATAAATATAGCCGAGGTCTGGTTGGCGTTGTCGGCGGCTCCATGCAAGGCGCGGCAGCGCTGGCGGCAGCCGCGGCGGCCCATTCCGGTGCCGGCATGGTGAGGCGCTATGACGCTTCACCGTGTGAAACCGGGCCGCACGCCATCGTTCATCAGCAGATTGAGGATGAAACTGTCCTCAGCGATGCTCTTTCCGACCCTCGGCTGGCGGCCCTGCTGGTCGGTCCGGGATTGGGCCGGGAGGATGGGGCACAGGTGCGGCTTGAGGCAGTGCTGGCATGCGGACGGCCGCTGGTGCTGGACGCCGATGCGCTCACCTTGCTGGCAGGAAGGGCGCCTACCCATGTCCCGGCCGGATCGATCCTGACCCCGCATGAAGGCGAGTTCATCCGCCTGTTCGGCGATCTGCCGGGCAGCAAGATCGACCGGGCGCTGGCCGGCGCGCGCATGGCAAGGTCGGTTGTCGTCTATAAGGGCGCGGATAGCGTGATCGCCGCGCCGGATGGCCGGGTAGCGGTGGCGCGGAGCGCTTCGACCTGGCTGTCCACCGCCGGCACGGGCGATGTGCTGGCTGGCCTGGCGGCCGGACGACTGGCCGTGACCGGCGATCCTTTTCGTGCGGCGTGCGAAGCGGTCTGGCTGCATGGGGAGGTTGCACGCCGGGCCGGGCCGGCTTTTGTCGCGGATGATTTGCTTGCCGCGCTTCCAGCCGCTATCGGCTCGCGGCTGTGACCCAAGATAATGATCTCATCCTCCGCATCGCCGCCAAGGGCGATGGCGTGACCGCCGATGGGCGGCATTTCGCGCTGGTAGCACCGGGCGACCGGATTGCTGCCGACGGCAGCATCATCGCTGGCCCGCATCATGTCGACGCGCCCTGTGTCCATTTTCCCGGTTGCGGTGGCTGCGAACTGCAGCAGATCGACGAGCCGAGCCTCGCTGATTTCGTCAGCGCCCGCGTGACCGGTGCGCTGGCCGGGCAGGGCGTAGTGCCGCAGATGGTGCTGCCGGCCCATGTCTCGCCGCCGCGCACGCGTCGCCGTGCCTCGCTGCGTGCCGCGCGGCAGGGCAAGCGGATCACCATCGGCTTTGCCGAGCAGGGCAGCCATGTTCTGGTCGACCTGACGATGTGCGAGATACTGGATCCGCGCCTGTTTGCACTGATCGCGCCGCTGCGGACGATGCTGTTGACCTGTCTGCCCGACAAGCGCGCCGCGCATGTGCGCATGTCGCTGACCGATCAGGGCGTCGACCTGCTGCTGGAAGGTGTGAAGGTCGAGGGGTTGGCGGCGGACGAGGCGCTGGGAGATTTCGCCCGCGGGCACGCTCTGGCACGGCTGACCATCGACCAGGGCGATGGCCCGGAGACGCGGTGGGAGCCCGAGCCGGTGACCGTCAGCTTCGGCGGCGTGGCGGTCGGCTTCCCGCCTTATTCGTTCCTGCAGGCGACCCCCGATGGCGAGGCTGCGCTGGTCAAGGCGGTGCAGGACGCGTTGCCCACCACCGGCGCGGTGGCTGACCTGTTCTGCGGCCTTGGCACCTTTGCGCTGGCGATCGGCGCCAATCGGCCGGTCTATGCGGCGGAGGGCGCGCGCGATCTGGTGTTGTCGCTCAAGCTCGCCGGCCATCGCGCGCAGCGGCGCATGGTGGCGGATCATCGCGACCTGTTCCGTCGGCCGCTGACGCCTGAGGAACTGAACCGCTTTGCCGCCGTGGTGATCGATCCGCCCCGTGCGGGTGCGCGCGAACAGGCGATGCAACTGGCGCAGTCGACGGTGCCGCTGATCGCCTATGTCTCGTGCAATCCGGGCAGCTTCGCCCGCGACGCCGCGCATCTGGTGGCGGGTGGCTATGTGCTCGACAGCGTCATGCCGGTCGGCCAGTTCCGCTGGTCGACCCATGTCGAGCTGGTCGGGATTTTCCGGCGCCCCTGAGCGATTTTCTGCGAAGTTCACACCGTCGTGGAGGGGCACAAATGCCCCAAAGAAAATCCCTCGCTGCGAGGGGGCGGCAGCGAGGGATATAGTCTCTCGTTCGATCCTCGGCCTATGCGGGCCGTTGGACGGGCATCCTCTCCTAAAGGGGAGCGGCGCCCGTCTTAACCGAGCTTGATGACAGTTGCGCGACGACGGGCCGGCAGCGTTTCGGCATAGAGGCTGGCCATCGGCTCGTCCGACACTTCGATCGTCGATTCCGAGGTGAAGCCGTTGAAGCCGGTGCGCATCGCCGCGCCATAGGCGCCGAGCATGCCGATCTCGATATAGTCGCCGACCTTCACGTCCGCCGGGAGCATGAACGGGCCAACCATATGGTCCATGTCGTCGCAGGTCGGACCATAGAAGGAGAAGCCTTCCAGCTCTTCCTCGCTCTCATCCTCGCGCAGCAGGGCGACGGGGAAGCGCCAGCCGATATGCGCGGCATCGAACAGCGCGCCATAAGCGCCGTCGTTGATGTAGAGTTCCTGACCGCGGCGGCGTTCGACACGCACGATGATCGAGCTATATTCCGCCGACAGCGCGCGGCCGGGTTCGCACCACAGTTCCGACGAGTAGCTGACCGGCAGGCTTTCGAAACCGCGATGGATCGCTTCGAAATAATTTTCGAGCGCGACCGGCTCCATGCCCGGATAGATGGACGGAAAGCCGCCGCCGACATCGATGATGTCGACCGTGACGGCCGCGTCGACGATCGCGGCGCGCACGCGCTCGATCGCATCGCTATAGGCCTGGGGGCTCATCGCCTGGCTGCCGACATGGAAGCAGATGCCCAGCGCATCGGCGGCCTGGCGGGTTGCCATCAGCAACTCGCGGGTCTCGCCCAGCTCCGCGCCGAACTTCGACGCCAGGCTGAGTTCCGAATGTTCGGACGAGACGCGCAGACGCACGCATAGCTCCAGATCGGTCGCATCACCGGTGGCGCGCATGATCTTTTCCAGCTCGTCAATCGTGTCGAGCGAGAAGGTGCGCACGCCATGGACATGGTAAGCTTCCGCGATCGCTTCCTCGGCCTTGACCGGGTGCATGAAGCAGAGCTTGGCCTTGCCTTCGAGCGTTTCGGCAACGAGACGCACTTCGGCAATCGAGGCCACGTCGAAATGCGTGATGCCCGAATCGAAAAGCGTACGGATCAGATCAGGAGACGGATTCGCCTTGACTGCATAGAGCGAGCGACCCGGAAACTTCTCAGTGAAGAAACGGGCGGCCCGAGCTGCGGCTTCGGGACGGATCAGCGTTACCGGTGCTGCCGGTGTGAGGGCGGTCGCTACCCCCAGCGCGCTATGATGCTTGTGCAACTCAAGGGACCTCCAGTGTAGTTCAGGGCGAAAAAGCTGCCTTGCGGTGGAAGTCCCATGGGGCAGCGAGCGGCCGATATATGCGGTGGGGTCCCCCCTGTAAAGCGCATATGAAAATTTTGTTGCGCAGCCCGCTATGAAACGTGCGTCATGCTGGATGGGTTGTTGAAAAGACAGGATATTTCGGCCGGGTGAAAGATAGTTTCCACGGAATTAACGCGGAATTTCACACGCCCGGCCGGGCAAAATCAGGAATGGAATCAGGACAGGCGGCTCTTGAAATCCGCGTAGGAAAAGCTGCGGATTTCCCGGAGTTCATCGCTCTGGGAATTCCATAGCCAGATGGCCGGCAGGGGCACGCCGTTGAAGGTGTTGGTCTTCACCATCGAATAATGGGCCTGGTCCAGGAAGGCGATGCGGGCGCCCGGTTCGGCGCCGCCGGGCACCCGATAATCGCCGATGATATCGCCCGCGAGGCAGGATGGACCGCCCAGGCGCGTGACCGGGCCTTCGTCCTGCTCATGCAGCATGGCGGGGCGATAGGGTGCCTCGATCACGTCGGGCATGTGGCAGGTGGCGCTGATGTCGGTGATGGCGACGGGCATGCCATTGTCGATCACGTCCAGGATCTCGCCGACCAGGATGCCGGCATCGAGCGCCATCGCCTCGCCGGGTTCGATATAGAGTTCAAGGCCCGTCTGCGCCTTGATCGCCTGAAGGAAGGCGATGAGGTCGTCGATCTGGTAGTCGGCGCGGGTGACATGGTGGCCACCGCCGAAGTTCAGCCATTTGAGGCCGGCGACATGGGGCATGACGAACGGCTCGATCGCCGCCCAGGTGCGCTGGAGCGGCAGGAAATCCTGTTCGCACAGATTGTGGACGTGGAGGCCGTCCACCCCGTCCAGATGTTCGGCGCGCAACTGGTCGATCGGGAAGCCCAGGCGGCTGTGCGGCTGCGACGGGTCATATTTGGGCACCTCGCCCTCTGGGTGGAGGGGGTTGATGCGCAGGCCGATGTCGAAGATGCGGCCTTCTGCGCGCGCGGCGTCGATCACCGGCTTCATCCGGGCGATCTGGCCGGGGCTGTTGAAGATCACATGGTCGGAAATCTTGAGGATTTCGGCGAGATCGTCGGGCTTGTAGGCAGCGCAATAGGTTGCGACCTCGCCCTGATATTCCTCGCGGCCAAGGCGAGCCTCATAGATGCCCGAGGCGCAGACGCCGTCGAGATATTCGCCCAGCACGCCGCCCAGCGACCACATGGAGAAGGCCTTGAGCGCGCCCAGCACCTTGATGCCGGCGCGGTCACCGATATCGCGCAGCACCGACAGGTTGCGCCGCACAGCAGCCTCATCGACGACGAAGGCGGGCGAGGGGACGCGGTACAGGTCGAAATGGGCGAAAGCGGCGGGATCGCCAGCCTTGGTTTCCATGAAATTATTACTCCTGATCCGCCAGTGGGCGGACATCGTTGATCAGGGCCTTGAGGACCAGGCCGGGTTCCTCGACCATCGGCATATGGGCCGAATGCTCGAACCAGATGGTCTTCTTGGCGGGGGCTTTCAACCGGTCCATCCACTGCGCGGCGAGCGGGGAGGGCACGGTATAGTCGATGCGGCCGAGCAGCATGATCACCGGCAGCTTCATCTCGTGGACCTTGGCGAAGCTGACATCGGCAACCCGCGGCCACAGGGTCGTGGTCGAAAATTCGCTGCCTGCGCCCCAGGCCTTGCGGTCTTCGGGCGTATAGTCGGGCGACAGGCGCGGTGTCTGGAAATAGAGCGTCGGGTCGGGCCGGTCGGCCATCAGCGAGCCATAGGGAATGGCGTAGCGGCGCCAGCCATCCGCCTTGTCGATCGTGAACGGTCCGCTGTCCGGATAGGGGGCGAGCGCCTCGATCGCCTTCACGGCATCGGTATTGCCGGCCTTCCTTGCCTGCGCGATGGTCCAGTCCATGCCCATGCGCTCGCCAGCGCGGAAGTCGATCGCCTGGCCCATGCCGATATAGGCATAGAGCAGGTCGGGCCGCTTGATCGCGACCGAGAGGCCCACCGCCGAGCCCCAGCTATGGCCGAGCAGGAAGACCTTGCGCTTGCCATAGCGGGCCTTGAGATAGTCGATCAGTTCGATGGCATCGTCGCGGTAGCGATCCAGCGTCATGGTCGGCGCGATCGCCTTGGGATCGTTCAGCGCATAGCTTTTGCCCGCGCCGCGCTGGTCCCACTGGACGACGGTGAAGAAATCCTCCCATGGCCGCTGGAAGGACCAGGCGAAGGGCATTTCCACCGCGCCGGGGCCGCCATGGACATAGAGGAGGATCGGGTTGGCCCGATCGGCGCCGCGCACATTGATCGCCTGCCGCGCGCCGCCCAAGGTCACGACGAGATTTTCCTGCACGCCGTTCGGCGTAACGATGCGGTTGACGTCGGCGACGATGGCCTTGGCCGGAGCGTAGGGATCGGCGGGTTGCTGCGCAGAAACCGGCGCTCCAAAAAGAGAAAGCGCCAGAACGGCGCTCATCAGCTTTCGCATTCCATCCCCTCCATCATCCCGCTGTCACGGATCAGCATGCCGCCCCGCTCCTATGAACGCGAGGTCCAATGAGTGGGGTGGCATGTGATATCGCGTGTCGCTTAGAAGGCCAGCGGCGCGTCCAGTTCCTTCACCTGCCAGGGCAGGCCATGCTTGTTGAGCATGTCCATGAAGGGATCGGGATCGAACTGCTCGATGTTGAACACGCCTTCGCCCTTCCAGGCGCCGGTCAGCATCATGGCGGCGCCGATCATCGCCGGCACGCCGGTGGTGTAGCTGACCGCCTGGTTGCCGGTTTCGGCATAGGCGTCCTCATGGTCGCAGACCTGATAGATATAGACGGTCTTTTCCTGGCCATCCTTCTGGCCGGTCGCGATGTCGCCGATATTGGTCTTGCCCTTGGTGGTCGAGCCCAGGCTCGACGGTTCGGGCAGAACGGCCTTCAGGAACTGCAGCGGAATGATTTCCTGGCCATTGTAGATGACCGGATCGATCCGGGTCATGCCGACATTCTGCAGCACTTCGAGATGCTTGAGATACGCGTCGCCGAAAGTCATCCAGAAGCGGATGCGCTTGATTTCGGGATAGTGGGTAGCGAGGCTTTCCAGTTCCTCATGATACATGAGGTACATGTTCTTTTCGCCGACCTGATCGAAGTCGAACACCTGCTTGTGGCTCAATGCCGGGCCTTCGACCCATTCGCCGTTCAGCCAGTGGCGCGACGGGGCGGTCACTTCGCGGATGTTGATTTCCGGATTGAAGTTGGTGGCGAAATGCTGGCCATGGTCGCCGCCATTGCAGTCGAGAATGTCGAGCGTGTCGATCGTGTCGAGCAGATGCTTCTTGATGTAGCTGGCGAAGACGCTGGTGACGCCCGGATCGAAGCCCGAACCCAGCAGCGCCATGATGCCGGCTTCCTTGAAGCGCTCCTGATAGGCCCACTGCCAGCTATATTCGAACTTGGCGGTGTCGCGCGGTTCGTAATTGGCGGTGTCGAGATAGTCGGTCTTGGTCGCGAGGCACGCGTCCATGATCGCCAGATCCTGATAGGGCAGGGCGAGGTTCACGACCAGCTTGGGCTGGATCTTCTGGATGAGGGCGATGGTCTCTTCGACATTGTCGGCGTCGACCTGGGCCACGTCGATATCCACGCCGACCAGCTTCTTGACCGATTCGGCGACCTTCTCGCAGCTGACGATGCGGCGGCTGGCCAGCGTGATGTGGCTGAAAATATCAGGGTTCATCGCCATCTTGTGGACCGCGACAGACCCGACGCCGCCTGCGCCGATGACCAGAACCTTGCTCAATTCAACTGCTCCATAACTGTGGTCGCGCCGGACGCGCGAAAGCGCCCATATAGGGGCGTCGCGTGACAGAGCAAAGTCAGAGTTAGAAGCTGGCCCCATCCACCTTCTGGATGGTCAGCGCGTCGATATCGATCGAGGGCACACAGCGCAGGTTGATCGCCCGCATGTCCCCCTGTGGCGATTTGCCGAGCGCGAAGGCTTCCGTCCCGCAGGTCTTGCAGAATTGATGCGTGATGGCGTGCTTGTAGAAGAGATAGTCAGTCAGTTGATCGGCGCCGCTGTCGAGGCGGAACTGGTCGACGGGAACGAAGGTCAGGACGAAGCCCTTGCGGCCGCAATGGGAGCAGTTGCAGCTCATCGCCTCGCTGGGCGGGTCGGCATCGACGGTGAAGGTGACGGCGCCGCAATGGCAGCTTCCGCAATAGGCCATCCTCGTTCTCCTTCTGGTCCTTATGCGTCAACTGACCAGACGCTTCAATCCCTCGACCGTATCGGCTTCCGCTGCCGGCTTGTCCTTGCGGATGCGGGCGATGCGGGGGAAGCGCATGGCGAGGCCGGACTTGTGGCGCTTGCTGTCATGGATGGAGTCGAAGGCGACTTCTAGCACCAGCGTCTTTTCGACTTCGCGCACCGGGCCGAAGCGGTTCACCGTATTGCCTCGGACAAAGCGGTCGAGCCATTTGAGTTCCTCGTCGGTGAAGCCGCTATAGGCCTTGCCGACCGGTAGAAGCTCGCCATCCTTTGTCCAGCAGCCGAATGTGTAATCCGAATAGAAGGAGGAGCGTTTGCCATGGCCGCGCTGGGCATACATCATGACGCAGTCGGCGGTCAGCGGATCACGCTTCCATTTGTACCAGAGCGCGGCCTTGCGCCCGGCGACATAGGGGCTGTCGCGGTGCTTGAGCATCACGCCCTCGATCGCGGCATCGCGGGCGCCGGCGCGGATGTCGGCCAGCGCCGCGAAATCGGGTGCATCGATGACGGCGGACAGGTCGAAGCGGTCGGGCGATAGCTGCGCCATATAGGCTTCGAGGCGCGCGCGACGCTGCGTCCAGGGCAGGGCGCGCAGGTCGTCGTCGCCCTCGATCAGCAGGTCATAGAGGCGGACGAAGGCGGGATAATCGTTCATCATTTTCGCGCTCACTGCCTTGCGGCCGAGCCGTTGTTGCAGGGCGTTGAAGCTGGCGGCAGCGCCTCCATGTTCTTTGGCGCCCTGAAACTCTCCCTTCACCAGCAATTCGCCGTCCAGCACGGCATGGCCGGTGAAGGCCTGGGCGATTTCGGGGAAGCTGCCCGTTATGTCGTCGCCCGCGCGGCTGTAGAGGCGGGTCTCGTTCCCATGTTTTGGGCCGGTGCCGACGATCTGGATGCGGATGCCGTCCCATTTCCATTCGGCGGCATAGTCGGCGAGGTCGACGCTGTCGGCTTCCAGCGGATGGGCGAGCATGAAGGGACGGAAATAGGGCGTGCCTTCCGGATCGGGCCGGGCGCTGCGGCCTTCGGCCCAGTCGAACAGGGCGGTATAGGGCGGAGCGAGCGCGTGCCAGACCTGTTCGACATCATCGACGTCGAGGTCGAAGGCCTGAGCGAAACCGGTCTTGGCAAGGCGGGCGGAAATGCCCACCCGCAGGCCGCCGGTTGCGAGTTTCAGCAGGGCGAAGCGGCCCGATGCGTCGAGATGGTCCATCATCTGCGCCAGCGCATCCGGTGCGGCGGCGCGGCTGACATTGTGCAGCCGGTCGATGACGCCGGACAGGCTGAGCGAGCCGTCGTCCAGTTCGGTCGGTTCATTGCCGGGGCGGGGCCAGAGCAGGGCGACGGTCTCGGCCAGGTCGCCGACATAGTCGCGGCTCATCTCGAACAAGACCGGATCGGTGCGGGCGCGAATCATCTCGCCAATGGCCGACGCCTTCACCGCCTTGAGGTCGAGATTGCCGGTCAGCGCGGCCAGCGCCCAACCCCGGTCGGGATCGGGCGCCGCGCGCATATAGGCGGCGATCAGCGCCAGCTTGCCATTGCGCGAGCGGGTGTAGACGAGGCCGTCGAGCAGTTGGGAAAATTGCCTCATCCGTCTTGTCCCGTTCGGTTCGAGCCTGTCGAGAACCCATGCGCACCGGTTCTCGACAGGCTCGAACCGAACGGAGGTGGTGATGCGATATTCATTACCCTTCCTCCTCATCCTCGCGACCGACCAGCGCGAGCGCGCGGGCGCGATATTGGTGGGTCATGCACCAGTGGAGCAGGGCTTCCTCGCGGCCGTGGGTGATCCAGGTTTCGCTCGGCGCGACCTCGCGGATCGTGTCGGTCAGCTCGTCCCAGTCGGCATGGTCGGAAATGACCAAAGGCAGTTCGACATTGCGCTGCCGGGCGCGCTGGCGCACCCGCATCCAGCCTGACGCCATGGCGGCAATGGGGTCGGGCAGGCGGCGGCTCCAGCGATCGTTGAGTGCGGAGGGTGGCGCCAGCACGATGGCGCCGCGCATATCCTTGGCCGGCACGCCAGTCGCGCCGCGCAACTTCCCCATGTCGACCCCGAAATCCTGGTAGAGCGCACACATGCGTTCGAGCGCGCCATGGATATAGATGGGGTCATGATGGCCGCGCGCCCGCAATTCGCAGATCACCCGCTGTGCCTTGCCCAGCGCATAGGCGCCGACCAGCACGCAGCGATCGGGATTGGCATGGAGCGCGTGGAGCAGCCGGTCCATTTCGCTGCCGGTGTCGGGATGGCGGAAGACCGGCAAGCCAAAGGTCGCCTCGGTCACGAAGATGTCGCAAGGGACCGGTTCGAACGGCAGACAGGTGGGGTCGGGGCGGCGCTTGTAGTCGCCGGTCACTACCACCCGTTCGCCGGCATGATCGAGGATGATCTGCGCCGATCCCAGCACATGGCCGGCGGGGACATAGCGGATGGTGACGCCGCCCAGCCTGATCTCCTCGCCATAGCTGACCGCCGTGCCGCTGGCCGTGCCATAGCGCAGCGCCATGATAGCCAGCGTTTCGCGTGTGGCCCAGACATGGCCGTGGCCGCCGCGCGCATGGTCGGCATGGCCATGGGTGACAAGCGCGCGTTCCTGTGGCTGCGACGGGTCGATCCACGCATCGGCGGGGCGGACATAGATGCCGGTGGGGTGGGGTTCGATCCAGTGCGCCATCAGATGCAGAAGATGGGAGAGGTGCTCTGGGTTCCGCAAGGGGCGTCATCATGGCGTAACCCAGCGGTCATGCGCACGACACGCGCCTGCCCTATCGGCCGACCGAACGACCCGGCAGCGAGGAGTGCGCCCATGGCCGCATCGGCCCACAAGAAAGTCACCAACGCGGTGCATCGTCACCGCCATCTGTCGAAGCAGGGGCTGCTGGAACGCGCCTTCACTTTCGCCTTCCGTGGCCTGGTCTATGCCCAGATCTGGGAAGATCCGGCCGTCGACATGGAAGCGCTGGCGATCACGCCCGACAGCCATGTGGTGACGATCGCGTCGGGCGGCTGCAATGTCCTGTCCTACCTGACCGCCGATCCGGCGAAGATCACCGCGGTCGACCTCAACACCGCCCATATCGCGCTCAACCGGCTGAAGCTGATGGCGGCGCAGACGCTGCCCGATCATGCCGCCTTCCATCGCTTCTTCGCGCGGGCGGACGACAAGGCGAACATCGCCGCCTATCGCGAGATTGTGGCGCCGCGTCTGGATGAGGCGACGCGCCGCTATTGGGAAGGCCGCGACATGACCGGTCGCCGCCGTATCGGTGGCTTTGCGCGGGGCATCTACAGGCATGGCCTGCTTGGCCGTTTCATCGGCGCAGCCCATCTGCTCGCTCGGCTGCATGGCGTTAACCCCAAGCGGATGCTGGACGCGCAGAGCCGCGAGGAGCAACTGGCGATCTTCGAGCGCGAACTGGCGCCGATCTTCGACAAGGGCTTTGTCCGCTGGCTGACCAGCCAGCCCGCCTCACTGTTCGGTCTCGGCATCCCGCCCGCGCAGTTCGAGGCACTGGCCGGCGACGACCGGATGGACAATGTGCTGAAAGCGCGGCTCAGGAAGCTGGCCTGCGACTTCGACCTCAAGGACAATTATTTCGCCGTGCAGGCTTTTGGGCGGGGTTATGCAGGTGGTGAGGGGCCGTTGCCGCCCTACCTGCAGGCGGCCAATCATCGCTCGGTGCGCGACCGGGCCGAGCGGGTCGACGTACGCCACATCAACTTCACCGACTTCCTCGCCAGCCAGCCGGCGGGATCGTGCGACCGCTACATCCTGCTCGATGCGCAGGACTGGATGGATGACGAGCAGTTGAACGCGCTGTGGGCGCAGATCACGCGGACGGCCAAGCCGGGTGCCCGCGTGCTGTTCCGCACGGCTGGCGAACCGAGCATCCTGCCCGGCCGGGTCGCCGATGACGTGCTGGCCCATTGGGACTATCGCGCCGAAGCCTCGCGCGACTATACCGCGCGCGACCGGTCGGCCATCTATGGCGGCGTGCATCTCTATGTGCTGAAGGGCGTCGACGCATGAGTGGCCATGGGCAGCTGATGGACGGGGTCTATCGCTACCAGCGGCACATTTACGACCTGACCCGGAAATATTATCTGCTGGGCCGCGACGGGCTGATCGCCGATCTCGATCCGCCCGCCGGCGGCGCGGTGCTGGAGATTGGCTGCGGCACTGGCCGCAACCTGATTGCGGTGGGCAAGGCCTGGCCCAGGGTGCGGCTCTATGGCGTCGATATCAGCGAAGCGATGCTGGATACGGCGCGCGCCTCGGTCATCAGGGCGGGCATGGCGGATCGGGTGACATTGGCGCAGGGCGATGCCTGCGGCTTCGATCCGCAGGCGCTGTTCGGTCGGGCAAGCTTCGAGCGGGTGTTCATCAGCTATGCGCTATCGATGATCCCCGAATGGGAAATGGCGCTGGTCCAGGCGGCGCGCTGCGTGGCGCCCGGCGGCAAGCTGGAGATCGTGGATTTCGGCCAGCAGGACGAACTGCCTGCGCTCTGGAAACGGGCGCTGTTCGGCTGGCTGGAGCGGTTCCACGTCTCGCCTCGGCGCGAACTCAACGGCGCGATCAACCGACTGGCCCAGGATATGGGCGGCTTTCCCCATGTCCGGACGCTCTATCGCGGCTATGCAGTCAGGGGCGGGCTGATCCGGGTCTGATGACGTCGCCTCCTGTTCATGGGAGGCGGCGCTATAGATTACTGACCCTGAATGATCAGGTCGGTGTAGAGAAATTCACCCGTCGAGCAGGTCAGGCGAACCACCGGTGTTGCGGCGGTGAGGGGGATGTCCCGACGCTGACCGGCAAATTCCACGGTGACGGACTTGCCGTCATAGCTGAGCGAAAAGGCGCCCCCATTCTGGGTGTCGGGAAGAGGGATGGGGTCGTGCGCGACTTCGGTCCCGCCTTTGACCTCGTTCCACTGCTGAAATTGCAGCACGGCATCCTTGTCCTTGGTCTTCACGCCCAGAAGTCTGGCGTGCATGGCAACCAGTTTGAAGCCGGCGGCATCCTTGGAACTGGCACCGGGTGCGTCCAGCGCATCGGCGATCGCAATGCCGGTCATCGGCACATATTGATCCGACGAGGCGACCTGATTGAGCCTGAGCTGTCCACGGACGGTGAATGGACCTTGCGGCGTTGGCAGCACCAGATCGGAATAATGATTGGCTGCTGTATCGCAGTCATAGGTTATGCCATTTTGCGCGGCTTGCGCCGGCATGGCGATCGCCAGCGCCAGACATGCGCCGCTCTTGGCTAAATCCCTGATCAACATGATATTCCCCCTTCTTGAGCAGGTTAGATGGGGAAGTGATGTTGGGATCGTCAACTATATATGTGTGCCCCACAGTAATTTGCAGGCCGGCCTGTAATTGGACGGATGATCCTGAGGGGACACGGGCGCCGGCCCTGTTGGATTTGTAGGAAAGGGCGCGCTTAACTTCGCATATTTCCCGCACATTGTGACATTTGATATCCAATGTAGGACATCTTGTTGCGGGAAGGGCGTCGGAACAGATAGCTTCGGCCTGGCTCGTCATAGCGGCTTTTGCGCGGATAGGACAGGGCGGCGCTGCGATCGGCCGCCCCGTTCCTGTCCGGTCAGGCTGCCTGGCGTTCCAGCAGTTCCAGTTCCAGCCGGTCCCAGATTTCGACCAGTGCCGACACCAGGTCGCGCATCATCTCTTCATTATGGGCCGGGCCGGGCGTGAAGCGCAGCCGTTCCGTGCCGCGCGGCACGGTCGGATAGTTGATCGGCTGCACATAGGCGCCATATTCGGCGAGAAGGATGTCGCTGATCCGCTTGGCCTTGACCGGATCGCCCACCATCAGCGGCACGATATGGGTGACCGAGTTCATCACCGGCAGGCCGGCGTCGCGCATCAATTGCTTGAGCTTGGCGGCCGATGCCTGCTGGCCTTCGCGCTCGGCGCTGGAGCCCTTCAGGTGCCGCACGCTCGCCAGCACGCCGGCGACCAGCACGGGCGAGAGCGAGGTGGTGAAGATGAAGCCGGGTGCATAGCTGCGGATCACGTCGACGATCATCTGGTCGGCGGCGATATAGCCGCCCATCACGCCGAACGCCTTGCCCAGCGTGCCTTCGATGATGGTCAGGCGATGGGCGACATCGTCGCGCTCCGAAATGCCGCCGCCGCGCGCGCCATACATGCCCACGGCATGGACTTCGTCGAGATAGGTGAGCGCGTTATACTCGTCGGCCAGGTCACAGATTTCCGCGATCGGCGCGACGTCGCCGTCCATCGAATAGACGCTTTCGAAGGCGATCAGCTTGGGTGCCTCGGGATCTTCGGCGGCGAGAAGTTCGCGCAGATGATCGAGATCATTGTGACGGAAGACGCGTTTTTCGCAGCCCGAATTGCGGATGCCCGCGATCATCGAGGCGTGGTTCAGCTCGTCCGAAAAGATGATGCAACCCGGCAAAATCTTGGCGAGGGTCGAGAGCGTCGCTTCGTTCGAGACATAGCCCGAGGTGAAGAGCAGAGCCGCCTCCTTGCCATGCAGATCGGCGAGTTCCGCTTCCAGATCGACATGATAATGGGTGTTGCCGCCGATATTGCGGGTGCCGCCCGATCCGGCGCCGACATCATGGAGCGCTTCCTCCATGGCGGCGACCACCTTGGGATGCTGGCCCATGGCGAGATAATCGTTCGAGCACCAGACGGTGATCGGCTTCGGGCCGTTATGGCCGTGGAAGCAGCGGGCGTTGGGGAACGCGCCCTTGTTGCGCAGGATGTCGATGAACACGCGGTAGCGGCCCTCGCTGTGGAGCCGGTCGATCGCCTGCGAAAAGATATGCTTGTAATTCACTACGCCGTTCTTCCCGTTGCTCGCGCGCCGGTTCTTCTATGGTCGCGCCATCCTCTGCCTGAGGAGTGCATTTACCTGCGCGCGCCTGCCATTGCCAGCGATAACCGCTCGCAACGATACGCAGATTCCCTATCAGTGTGATCGAAACGCTTTGCCATTGGACAAATGGCCTACCCCCTGGGGTTAGAGCGCGTCGATGCGATCAAGGCCATAGCCGGCAAGAGCGTCGCGCAGCGCATCGACCTTGTCATCGACACGGGTGAAGACGGCGATGCCGGGCGAGGGCGTGTCCGGCCAGGGTTGGCCATCGGTCAGGAAGGCGATGCGCCGAGCGATTCCTTCGCCGCCATGGACGAAGCCCATCGGATGCGGTGCGGCGGCTGCAAGTTCCTGTTCCACCAGCGGAAAATGGGTGCAGGCGAGGACGGCCATGTCCATCCGATCGCCGCCCGGCTGGTCGAGAAGCCCCGCCAGCGCATCACGGGCGATAGCGGGATCGAGCGTTTCGCCGCGCAGCTTCGCCTCGGCCAGTTGCACCAGCGCGGCGCTGCCATGGCGCAGCACGGTGCAGTCGGCGCCATGTTCGGCGGCAAGCCGGTCGACATAGGGCTGGCGCACGGTGGCATTGGTGCCCAGCACGCCGAACACCCGGCTTTTGGACAATAGTGCCGCCGGCTTGATCGCCGGGACGGTGCCGACCACCGGAATGTCGAGCGCGGCGCGGACATGCGGCAGCGCGATGGTCGAGGCGGTGTTGCAGGCGATGACGGCGAGGCGCGGGCGATAGCGCTCCACCAGCCGACCGAGCAGGGCGGGCACGCGCGCCGCGATCTCCGCCTCGCTCTTTGTGCCATAGGGGAAGCCGGCGCTGTCGGCCGCATAGACGACCGGGGCGTTCGGCAAGGCAGCGCGGGCCGGGGCGAGGATGGACAGCCCCCCCACGCCGGAATCGAAGAAAAGGATGGGAGCGTCTGGTGCGACCGTCATGCGCGCCTGTGTCGCGGCATGGGGCGGGAGTGTCAACGCCCGGTGCTTGCAAAGCGGGCCGGTCGCTGCCACCTCGCGGGCCGATCGAAGGAGAACAGGATGACGCAGCCCAGCATGAAGCAGAAGATGATCGCGGGTGAGCCCTATCATGCGAGCGACCCGGAAATCATCGCGGACCAACTGGCCGCAGCGGCGTGGATGCAGCGTTTCAACGCGACCCTGCCGCCCGAGCGCGAGGTGCTGCTGCGCGAGCGGCTGGGCGCGCTGGGGGCGGGATCGACGATCCGGCCGCCCTTCCACTGCGACTATGGCTTCAACATCTTCCTGGGCGCGGGCGTGTTCCTGAACTTCAACTGCGTCATCCTGGATGTCGTGCCGGTGACGATCGGCGACGGCACGCAGATCGGCACCGGAGTACAGATATTGACCGCCGGTCATCCGCGCGATCCGGCCGAGCGCGCCACCGGCATCGAATGGGGCGTGCCGATCAGTATCGGCCGCAATGTGTGGATCGGTGGTGGCGCGATCATCCTGCCCGGCGTGACGATCGGCGACGATGCGCTGATCGGCGCGGGCAGCGTGGTGACGCGCGACGTGCCGGCCGGTGCAACCGTGGTCGGCAATCCCGCGCGGGTGCGGTAAACCGATACTGCCCATTGCTCCGCGCGCCTGTCACGCTATGGTCGCGCGCAACAATCAGAACAGGCCGGCCGATTGCATCGGCTGTCCTGTTCTGGTCTTTTGATGTACCGCGTTTTCCGAGTCAGCAGTTGTTCCACCTGCTTTGAAAACGCTTTATCGGCGAATTTCATGACACCTCCCTGGTTGCTTCCCGCTTTTGTCCTGGTGCTGGGCTATCTGCTCGGCTCGATCCCCTTTGGCCTGCTGCTGACGCGCTTCACCGGCGCTGGCGACCTGCGCCAGATCGGGTCGGGGAATATCGGCGCGACCAATGTGCTGCGCACCGGGCGCAAGGGGCTGGCGGCAGCGACCCTGCTGCTCGACCTGCTCAAGGGCGCGGCGGCGGTGCTGATCGGCGCGGCGCTGGTGGATGGTGGCGGGCCGATGGCGGGCGCCATGGCGTTCATCGGCCATTGCTACCCCGTCTGGCTGCGCTTTGCCGGCGGCAAGGGCGTGGCGACGATGATGGGCGTGGTGACGGCCATGTATTGGCCGGCCGGCATCGTCTTTGCGGTCGTGTGGTTGGGCGCGCTGTTCGGCACCAAATGGTCGTCGGTCGGCGGCATGTCCGCCGCAGTCAGCGCGCCGATCGCCATGTTTGCCTTTGGCCGGATCGATCTGGTGCCGGTCAGCCTGGCGCTCGCGCTGATCGTGCTGTGGCGGCACCGCGCCAATATCGCCAGGCTGATGAAGGGCGAGGAGCCCAAGGTCGGCAGTTCCAAGCAGAAAGCCACCACCGAGTGAGCGGGCAGGAGCGGTTCGACCGTCTCCGCCTGATCCGATCCCCCCGGATCGGCCCCGTCAGCTACCGCCAGTTGCTCGCGCGCTTCGGCAGCGCGGCCGAGGCGCTGCGCGCCATTCCCATGCTTGCGGCGCGCGGCGGGGGCGAGGCGCGGGTGGCCGATGGAGCTGCGATCGAGCGGGAGATTGCCGCGACCCGCGCGATCGGCGCCCGCTATCTGCTGATGGGCGATGCCGACTATCCCGCGCTGCTGGCTGAGATGGAGGGCGCGCCGCCGGCGTTGATCGTGCGCGGCGATGCCGCGATCGCGGGCCGGCCTTGCATCGCCATGGTCGGCGCGCGCAACGCGTCGGCGGCGGCCTGCCGCTTTGCCCGGATATTGGCGCAGCAGCTGGGCGATCGCGGCGCGGTGGTCGTGTCCGGCCTGGCCCGCGGTATCGATACCGAAGCGCATCGCGGATCGATCGACAGCGGCACGATCGGCGTGATCGCCAGCGGCATCGACATCGGCTTCCCGCCCGAAAATGGCGCCTTGCAGGAGGATGTCGCGCAGCGCGGCCTGCTGGTGACCGAGCATCCGCCCGGCACCCAGCCGCTCGCCCGGCATTTCCCGGCGCGCAACCGGATCATCGCCGGCCTCGCGCTGGGCACGGTCGTGGTGGAGGCGGCGCCCAAGTCCGGGTCGCTGATCACCGCAAGGCTGGCGACCGAGGCGGGGCGCGAGGTGATGGCGGTGCCGGGATCGCCGCTCGACCCGCGCGCCCAGGGCTGCAACCTGCTGATGCAAGTATATAGGGTTGCACGACACACAGTGCATTGAAATTGCTATGTTATTAGTCATTCCTATCGATCAAGCGGTTTCACTGATTTCTCAGTGACGGCACATCAAATTGGGAATGTCATCTGGCGAATGTCAGGTATCGGCTGTTGCTTGTCCCATGCTGCTAGGATGCTCTGCGCCAGTTCAAGCGCCGCGTTCTCTCGCAGACGTTCGTTCGGTGCAGTCAGTGCCACTCTTGCCCATCCGGGCGCGTGAAGAAGGCTCTGCGCGAGCCAGAGGGAATCAGGCTGGTTCATGAGAACGAGCATAGGAACAAATAGAGAACGCAAGCAAGAGGCTTGCGATAAACTGCTCATGGGAAAGCCCGACCACCGGAGCGGTCAGGCCTGTGGATTAGATGATGAAACGGTTTCCCTTGAAAATAGCGGCGCCCATGCTCGCTAGCTGCACGTTGACCGCTGTATTGGCGGCATTTGTCGAAGCGCTCGATGCGCTATTAACGGCTGCGCTTGCGCTGTTCGCGGCGTTCGCGATGGACCAGACCGGTGCGCTGTTAACGGAAGCAGTTCGAGACATTGCGCTGGTTGAGGCGTTGCGCGAGTGTTCAAGCTCTTCATGTGCGACCATCTTGGCCTGAACAACCGGCATGCCCGTGTGAATGTGCTTTCGAAGTGTTACGTCCAAAACATCGCGGTGCTTGATTGCCGCTACATGTCGCTTCCTCAGATCGCGAAGCTGCTCTTGAAGCGCCTCTTCTTCAGTCTGGATAGCAGCCAGTTCCTCTGCCGTTGCGCGCATTTCCTCGAATAGTTTGTCGATAGCATTGTCTGCCATTCTTATGTTCTCCTTTGTCGGGTTATTCCGGCTTATGCGCGTCGATTGCCGTATCGAGAAGTGCCAGAGCTTCTTCAATAGCGCGGGTCAGTGGACAGTGAACGTCGTTGCTCAGTAGTGCGGTAATGTCGTCGCGCATTTTTGCTTGCACTTCTTCCGGTGCAATCGGTGTACTTTCTACCTCAGTCATCTTCTCCCCTCAAAACATAAAAAGGCCGGTTTCATCGGCCTTCAATTTCGGTTGTTCCGCTGAGCCTTCTTGCATCAGTCTCGCATTGGTCCAGACGCCTTTGTTCTCTTCTAAATATGCGTCAGGATCGAGGAATGTGCGGTCAGCATCGTGCAGCACGATCTTCGGCATACTGCATACTTGCAAGAATGGTGCGAACAAGAACGTAGCGGAAAAGTCACCCTTGCTATGTTCGGCCACGCCTAGCTGCTCACTTAGTAGCGAGGCAATTCGAGTGTATTCCTTCGGGCAAGTGATCGGCTTTGCTAGTGGCGTCAGAACGACAAAGCGCTCTTGTGGGCGCTTGCTGTTAATCTCGTCCTGCGAATGAACTATATAATGGATATGCGGGAATGTCTCTTGGGCTTCTGCAATTTCGCTTGCGAGTTCGTATGGAAATTCCAGAGGGATCGCTGAGATTTCGACAATGTCTGACTTAGTGTGATTGCGAGCATAGCTTGCAAATGACCAGTAGAATTCATCCTTCTCATCGCGGCAGTGCTGGATCAAATCGCGCAGTGCATCTTCCATCTTCTCTTCTGCGGTGATGCCATAGACGGAGCCGGTGTAGCTGAGTTTCTTCAATGCTTTTTTAGTTCGCATTTTGAAGAGCGTTAGTTTCAGTATGGGGTCAATCATCGCCTCTCTCCTCGATGTGTTGTCTTCCACACCTATTTATCGAGAAGTGACCAAAACGCGCTCATAAGAGAATTCTGATAAGTACGGGATGACTAACTCGTCCCGTAACGGCCTTGGCCTAATTCGTCAGTTTGAGGGTTGTAGGCTCTCAGCATATCTCTGCCCCGCATATGTGCCGACTATCGGCTGGGGTTTTACCACATGGAACGGCAAGAAAGTCCAGCTTGGTCAGAAGATCACGCAGGCAGAAGCTGATGCCGCGTTGCTCAATGATTATGATGGCTATGAGGGTCAGGTTCGTGAACTTGTAAAGGTGCCGGTAACAGCAAATCAACTTGGCGCACTTGTGAGTTTCGCGTTCAATGTCGGTATCGGCTCGCTACGTTCGTCCACGCTGTTGAAGATGCTCAATTCGGGCAATTATGCCGGTGCTGCTGGCCAGTTCGCACGATGGAACAAGGCTGGTGGAAAAGTCCTCAAGGGTCTGGTCACTCGCCGTGCTGCCGAAGCCTCACTTTTCGTGAAGCCATAATGACCGGCTATCGCAATGGATATGAAGCCCGCTGCGCTGCTCAAATCGGGCCTGAATATGCCTATGAGCCGGTCAAGCTGACCTATGTTCTGGAATGCTCGTATCTGCCCGATTTTGTCGATGTCGCGAACAAGCGCATCATCGAAGCGAAGGGACTTTTCGATGCTGCGGATCGTCGTAAAATCCTGGCGGTCAAAGCGCAAAACCCCGACTATTCGATTGAGATATGGTTTCAGAAGCCGAGCATGAAGATCAGCAAGGGTAGCAAAACGAGCTATGCCGATTGGTGCGAGAAACACGGCATTGCGTGGAAGCAGGGTCCGACTGGTAAATAGTCGGAACAACGGATGCTCAAATAGGGCTGCTCAGGTCTTGTAGTTCAAACAAAGAAACCCCCGGAGTTTATGGCTCCGGGGGTTTTGTAGTCTACGCTCTTGAAATGATGCCGTCGATGACTTCAATGACAGCACGCCGAAATGGAGACGGTTCATCAGGATAGAACACGTACGAAACGTGATCCACGGTCTGAGGAATGTCTTCGAGACACGTTATAGGGAACCGTGGAGGCTCGATATAACGCTTGTCATCCTCAGTGAAGTGCTTCTCATATTTCCATTGAAGCCCTGATAGCCAACTTCGTGCCATCGTTTCGGCCCAATTGATACTGCTAGGCCCACCAGTTGGATCGACCAGCACAGAACGATTCCGTTCTTTGATGCTGATTTCACCTTGTAACTTGGTGAGTGCCACTAAGCCCAACTTCGATTGTTCCAGTTGTTTCCTGAGTTGAGCTAGATCGTCATCTACCCTTTTCAGGGCTTCCTTACGCTCGTTCGCTTTGTCAGTGTAAAACAGGAACTCTCGCTGTGCGCTCATCACGTTCCCATCCCAATGATAGAGTGCGAGTGATTTCGGCGGGTCTTCAAGCCCATCAGCGTCAGCCCGATCACAGAACTCGTGTTCATAGATCAGTTCTAGCCGATTGACCTCGACCCAATCCTCAGCTTCCAAGTAGTCATCTAGGGTCTTGCGTTCGTGGTTACGAAGCCGTCGTCGGTCTAGTAGTCGCTCCCGCAATTTACGGAGGCGGCGAATATACAGGCTCATCGAGGTTTCCTCTGACGAAAATGAGGCCAGAGCGTTAGCCCTGACCCCATTCAGTTTACTCGGCAGAAGCTGCCTGATTTCCGGTTCCGGCAGCGGACTGAGCAGCTTCGAGCTGTTCAATCAGCAAATCCTTACCATCCTTCAGGGCTACCTTGTCGATGTGCCCATTGATCGCTTTCACTGAAGCAGGGTAGTGGCCCATGATCTCAATATCACCGTTCTGATTGAAGCGTCCCCAAAGAGCCACGACCTTTTCGCCGTATTTCTTGTCAACGCCGCAAGCATTGCGGGAAACTGTCACATTGGTAGGCCGTGCCAGAACAGCAGCACGATACTTTTCGAGGTCCAAAACCTCTTTATCCGTTTTGCTGTTCGCTTGGGTGTCAGCAGCAAGCACCTTGTCCATAGCGTTTTTGGTCAGCTTTTCGATAAGCCTATGAGGCGTTAGTTCCTGTTGAGAAGCATAACGCATCACCTTGGCATACTTTTCTGCACTCCGGTTGCGTTTGAACCAGTACATAGTGCCATCCTCATACTTAGAAGCATGTGAGGCCCACTTTTCCTTGTTCTCGTCTTCCGGCTTGATAGCCTTCCATTCACCCCACAACATAGTGTTGAGAGGTCCAAACTCATTGAAGCCCGGCTTAACAGGCTCTAATCCATGAACGACCAGCAGTTCATCAAGATCGTCATCAGGTAGTTTGATCAACTCCTGAATAACTTCCCAAGCCATGCCGAGACGCGCGTAGAGCTTTTCCCTGCTTTCACTTTCAAGCTGTTTCAGCGAATCCCTGCGTTCAGTAGCTTCACCCTGCCACCCTTTCTGGAACTTCTGAATGGCCTTCAGTCCCGTAGAGGCGTCAGAGATTTGCGTTTGAAGCGGCACTACTTCGGTCATTTTGCCGTCAGTGATAGGCAATGCGTTATCACCCCACTTAGCGACATTAACCTCAGCAGTTTCGCTCTGGACATTGGACGGGGTAGTTTCGGCAGAATTTGCCATGGTGTTTCTCCTGCGACAGATTAACTGCGCCGCACCAGCGAGCCATCAAATACGATGGTCGGTGCCTTGCCGGATTTTGAGGCCCGCGAACGACCCATGCGAAGAAAACATGGGTTCAAGGCAAGTTGTCCAATGCCCATTTACTAGATCACGATTTCAAAGAGCCAGCAGACTTTTGATCTGCCAAACAGCAAGTTACGTCGCTGCTCCAATCCAGCTATCATATGTTTTTCAATCGTCAATCAGATTTTTGCGACCTTGACATTTTGATGTTTAACAGCCGATTTACTTTTACATTTTGTTAATCGTTGCTTTGGCTGATGGGCGAGAAATGCTGCTGCGGATTGCCCTCAAACGTCCTGTGCTGCCCGATGACTGTTGCCGGGTGCAGTGTGCTCCACTAATCGTGGAGTGGTCTCGTGGGCTTTAGCGCGCTTTAAAGGTGCGTTCTGGGATGCACGGTAGCACTTGATCCCCGGAACCGCTCGATGTGGCTTAGAGGCTGTGTCAGAACGCTGACGTAACGGTGGACGGCCGAGTTTCGATATGATTCCGAGGGGTTGCGACACCAACCTTGGAAGCATCATGTGGAACCCGACCGCCCGCGCACATCATAGCCGCGCACAGCTTCGCTATGGAAGCGATCTTACCGATGCAGAATGGCATTTGATTGAGCCGTATTTGCCCGCGCCGTGCCAATGCGGACGG